>Ga0316204_10001760_pt1 | contig 54953 bp, 50 predicted proteins | sample 6monrhotite_MG_2_FD_205661 | JGI IMG/M metagenome (GOLD analysis project Ga0316204, IMG submission 205661) | Microbial mat bacterial communities from mineral coupon in-situ incubated in ocean water Damariscotta River, Maine, United States -... | ecosystem: Environmental > Aquatic > Marine >... | reverse complement strand
ACCGCCACTCATGGCGCCGTCACCGATTACCGCAATTGCCCGGCCCGGTTTATTCGCAATTTTATTCGCAACAGCCATGCCGAGCGCCGCACTGATAGACGTTGACGAATGCCCAGCGCCAAACGGGTCATATTCACTCTCGCCGCGTTTCGTGAAAGGAGCTAGGCCTCCACCTTGCCTAATTGAGCGGATTTTTTCGCGGCGTCCAGTTAAGATTTTATGGGGATAGGCCTGATGGCCAACGTCCCATATCAGTCGGTCTTCCGGTGTGTTAAAAACATAGTGAAGCGCTACTGTAAGCTCAACTACACCTAGCCCTGCACCAAAATGCCCACCAGAGACAGACGCCGCGCTGATAACCTCTTCGCGCAATTCATCTGCAAACTGCCGCAGCTGCTCTTTCGGCAATTCACGCAACTTTTCCGGCGTTGACGCCATATCCAGTAGTGGTGTTTCAGGTCGTATGCTCAAGTTCTCTTCCCTTGGGTTCTAACCCCTGGCGCTATCCTAGCACTTTCGTTCAATATACTAACAGCTTATTTTCACTGGCTTTTAGCTACTTCTGTTTACTGCAAAATGGGCAACCGCACGCAAAAGAGCCGCTTTATCGTCGAATTCGGCCAAATGATCAATAGCCTGATCCGCCAGCATCCGGGCTTGCTGCCGGGCACGCTCAACGCCCAATATTTCAACAATAGTAGCCTTACCTGCTTCAGCGTCTTTGCCAATAGCTTTGCCAACCTCAGTCGCATCGCCTTCCACATCAAGAAGGTCATCCGCTATTTGGAACGCCAAACCCAGGTCACGCGCATACCCTTGCAGTGACGCACGTGACTGCTTGCCAGCCTTCGCCATTATCGCACCTGCCTCAGCAGCAAAGCTGATAAGCGCCCCTGTCTTCATATTCTGCAACCGAAAAACCGCCTGTTGGTCAAGAGCGTGGTCTGCAGCGGAAATATCAATCATCTGCCCCCCTACCATACCGTGCCCGCCAGATGCCTTTGCCATTGCAGCAATCAACTCGGTGCGCACGTAGGGGTCCGGGTGGGTAGCATCAGCCGCGAGCATTTCAAATGCCAAGGTTAATAACGCATCACCCGCCAAGATGGCAGTAGCCTCATCAAACGCTTTATGAAGCGACGGCTTGCCCCGGCGCATGTCATCATCGTCCATTGCTGGTAAATCATCATGAATAAGCGAATATACATGAACACACTCAAGCGCAGCTGCAACCCTCAGCGCATGCTCACGCTCAACGCCAAAAAGCTCGGCGCTGGCTAATACCAACAAAGGGCGCATACGTTTGCCGCCCGCATATATTGAATAGCGCATAGCCTCAAATACGCGGCCCTCTGGCGTATCGGGTACCTTTAGAATTGGATCCAGCACACGCTCAACCGCAGCGGATGTTGCTGTCATAGCTTCTTTTAATGCCTGATTTTCCACAAACTGGCCCTAGTCTACATCAAAAGGCTGTGCGCCCGCAGGCTGGCCATTTTCATCGAGGGTTATTTTCTCAATTTTGGCCTGTGCATCTTGCAACTTGGCTTCACAGTGCGCCTTCAACTGCGTACCCCGTGTGTAAAGATCAATCGACTGCTCCAAAGGCGCATTGCCAGATTCCAGCTGTGCAACAACTTTCTCCAGAGCCGCCATTGCGTCTTCAAAATTAAGCGCAGAAATATCTTTGCTGTCAGCACCCATATCGCTCATACCGCATCCCTACAAATTCGTGGCTATCTTTAAAGCCTATATAGGCCTGCACACGATAAGCAGTAAAGCATATTCCGCGGCGATCGAAGGCTAAAACCTTAACAAAGATCAGCTCAGGTCACCAGCCAGCGCAACAAGACGTTCCAGTGCTGCTACATGCGTTTTCAACGCCGTGCGCCCTTTGCGTGTCAGAAGCGCCCATGTGTGTTGGCGTCCATTCATTTTCTGCTTGCGCAGCTTCACATAGCCCGCGTCTTCCAGTTGCTTGATATGTTTGGATAATACAGAATCGCTCACCCCCAGCGCATCTCGCAGGAATTGAAACTCTGCCATCTCCATCGGCGCCAAAAGTGCACATATCTGAAGCCGGTTAGGAGCATGGATAATGCTATCTATTCCTGAGGACGTCATTCAGCAGATCCTGTTTTGATCTTGCGCAGATATTCGCGGCGCTCAGAAATACTCAGCAGATATATGACTGTCGCCATGACAGCTCCACTAGCCAGAGGCGCGAAAGTGAAAGCATAAATCTCAACAAGCAACTTCGCGCCAAAAATAAGGGCAATCCCAAATGCAATCAGCCCAATGGCTGCCAAGACACCTACTGCGTTTTTCGGTCCCTGAGTTGGATAGGCTTTCATGTTACGCTGACGAGAAGCAATAACGCCAGCCAAGGCAGCTATCAGCAACGCCACCAGCGTTGTCTTTCCAGCGGCTGCTACCGCCACTAAACCGCCGTTGATAAGTGCGATTGCGACACCGAACCAGCGCGGAGGGAGCGTATGGCTTAACCCGTAACTCTCCGCCTTTTCTACAGAAGCCAAGACTTCCCTGGTTTCATCCACGTCAATTTTGTTTTCGCTATCGGTCATCTGTCATCTCGCTATAACTTTCCACTATGGAAACTTATATAGTTATCACTTTCCATATCGGCAAGTGATAACTTTCCAGTACGGAAAGAAACTGGCGTCTGAAAACCAAGCAATAACCGGTAACAACGGAAACCGCAGACCAGAAACTACAGCACCAAATCTGAAACCGGGCGCATGGCCATGCCCGGCAGCGCGTTGCATGCCGTAACAAAATCAATGTCGTCGATGGTCCCTGTTGCTTTGAATTTATAAACTTCACCGTCAAATGACCGTTCCATTAATCCAAGCGATTCCAGCAGATGTAAATGCGCCACGGCCTCTCCAAGAGCCATGAAAAAGTCAAACCCGGTGATTTTGCGCCGGAACATGGCAGGGAATGTCTCAACCGGCGTTCGCGCCTCTTTGCACCATTCATGCAATTGGCGCAGCTTGCGGTCATGGCTTGCAACCAGGCTATTCAGGCGATTTGCCAAGCCGTTAAAAACACGTCCGTGCGACGGCAATACCATTGGATCACCTTCAACGCCGTGCATTCTGTCCAAACTTGTAAGCCAGTGCGCTAGTGGATTAGCCAAGGGCTCCCGCGCGTAAACCGACACATTTGCCGTTATGCGCGGCAATATCTGGTCCCCCGACAAGAAAAGCGGTTCGTCTATACAGTGTAAACACGCATGTTCAGGAGAATGACCGCGCCCAATAACCACGCGCCATTTGCGGCGGCCAATTGTGATAATGCTGCCATCTTCCATACGGTTATAGCTGTAAGGCAGCTCATGCACACCGCGCCTGAAATTACCAAATCCTGCTGACCTGATTTTCTCTTCATAAGAACGCGACACGCCAGCCTTAAACAGAAAATCCAGCTCTTCCTCCGGGAAATCCTTGCCACCGCTCATCCACAGATGCTGCGCCAACAAATATTCACCTTGTGTCATTGAGAAACTGGCACCGTGACGTTTTGCTATCCACCCTGCCAACCCAAGATGGTCAGGGTGCAGATGGGTACAAACCACATGCTTTATCGGCTTGCCGTTCAGCACGCTTGCCTCAAGCGCTTCCCATGCTTCCCGGCCCCTATCACCTTGTGATCCGGTATCTACAAGTGTCCAGCTATCGCCTTCATCAAGCAGATAAACATTGATATGATCAAGCGACCACGGCAAAGGAATACGTGCCCACAGAATGCCATCGGCTACTTCAACAATTTTGTCGCCTTCGGGAATTTCTTCAAACGGGTAGATCAAATCCTCATCGCCGCGCAGATACGTGCTGGTTGGATGGTCCGCTACTTCATTATCCGGCACAGGCTGTTCAGCACCTGCGTTTTGCTCAACGCTTGCTTCTTTATTCATAGTTAGGTCTTTCAAGTTACCGGGGGATTAGGCGCGAACAAAATCCTGATTATCCATTTCCATCAAACGCCCTGCTCCAGCTTTCACAGGTTCCAAAAGTGCTGTAGCTTGCGGCAGTACCTGTTCAACGTAAAATCTTGCTGTTGTAATTTTTGCTCGCAGAAAAGCAGGGTTACCTTCGCCCGCCCCAAGGCGGCGTTCAGCTTCAACTGCCTGTTTTGCCAGCAGGTATGCACCCAGCACAGTGCCAAACAAACGCAAATATGGTGTAGCCGCGCCCGCTGTATCAACAATATGGTCAAATCCATTGTCAAAAAGCACAGCAGAGGCCGAAGCTAGCGCTTCAACGCCTGCCACCAAACCGGGCTGATCAGCACTATCTGCAAAGGCCTGCATTTCAGCAATCAGAGACTGCCAGTGTGCACCCCCGTCTGCATTCAGCTTGCGACCAACCAGATCAAGAGCCTGAATACCGTTTGTGCCTTCATATATGGGTGCAATGCGGCTATCGCGGTAATGCTGGGCAGCGCCGGTTTCTTCAATAAATCCCATGCCCCCATGAATTTGCACACCCAGCGATGCAGCCTCAACGCCAATATCTGTAGAATAGGCCTTTGAAATAGGCGTCAGCAGGTCTGCCTCTGCTTGCGCCGCGTGTTTTTCATCTGCATCAACACTATGGTTTGCCCGGTCTAATGCCCACATATTGCGGTATATAATCGCACGTGCGGCCTCTGTCGTGGCGCGCATGGTTAAAAGCATGCGGCGTACATCAGGGTGGTTGATAATGGTTACCGGCTCTCGGCTCGGCGCACCGATAGCAGCTGACTGAACCCTGTCTGCGGCATAGGCTACCGCCTGCTGGTAAGCGCGTTCAGCAATAGATACCCCCTGCAATCCAATACCAATACGAGCATTATTCATCATGGTGAACATGTTGCGCATACCACGGTTTTCCTCGCCGACAATATAGCCAACGCAGTTTCCCTGATCTCCGAATGACATAACGCAAGTTGGGCTGGCATGAATGCCTAGCTTGTGTTCAAGGCTAACGCAGCGCACGTCATTGCGTGCACCAAGGCTGCCGTCCTCATTTACCAAAAACTTTGGTACCAGAAACATGGTTATGCCCTTGCTGCCCGCAGGCGCACCCGGTAACCGGGCCAGTACAAGGTGGATAATATTTTCGCACAGGTCATGGTCGCCCCATGTGATAAAAATTTTCTGGCCACTTACCAAATATGTGCCGTCTGGCTGCGCCTCTGCTTTGGCACGCAGTGCTCCCACATCAGACCCGGCACCCGGTTCGGTTAAATTCATCGCACCTGACCACTCACCCGTGACCATTTTTTCAAGATATTTGCTGTGTTGCTCGTCTGAACCATGCGCCGCTATCGCCTCAACAGCTCCGCTGGATAATAACGGTAACAAACTGTATGCCATGTTGGCTGATGTTATCATTTCCGTAACAGCGGTAGAAAGAACAAGAGGCAACCCCTGCCCGCCATGCGCAGGGTCGGCAGAAAGTGTTGACCAGCCGCCTTCAACATACGCCTGATGCATCGGTTTAAAGGCGTCTGGCGAGGTCACATTTCCATCCTGCCACTTGGCACCAATTTCGTCGCCAATACGGTTTGTGGGGCTAACCACTTCACCAGCCAGCTTGCCAGCCTCGCCGAGCACTGCAGCAACAAGGTCTTCGCCAGCTTCCTCAAACCCGGAAATGCTGGCCCAGCTTTTCATCTGTGCCATGGTTTCCAAAGCAAAGCTTATTTCTTCAATTGGGGCGCTATATTCGCTCATAACTCTATTTTCCAAATTAAAGGCATTGCCAGCAATACACCGCTAGCCTATCAGCTAATAGGAGCAGTCCATGTATTAAGCATGAACTGCCATTTGTAATTCTTGATTGAGCATACGTGCATGGCGATTATAAGCACACATAAAACTCAGGTCATATCTGCCCATAAAGATGGAGCGATTGATCTTGCTGTCGAGCATTTAATCAAAGGACAGTTGGTAGCCATTCCAACCGAGACGGTATACGGGCTGGCAGCAGATGCGCTCAACCCGGATGCCGTGATTTCTATATATAAAACAAAAGGCCGTCCAGAAGGCAATCCGTTGATTTGCCACGTGGCAGACACTGCCATGGCTCGGCGCTATGTTGAGATACCAGAAATCGCTGAAAAACTGATGGAAACATTCTGGCCGGGGCCGTTAACATTTGTTCTGCTAAAACGTGAAAACAATGGCATTCCCGCTTCTGTTAGTGCAGGCTTGAGCACCTTGGCTGTCCGGTGCCCGGAAAACTTGCCTGCACGACAAATAATTACGGCACTTGATCACCCCATAGCTGCGCCAAGCGCTAACCCTTCAGGTAAGTTATCGCCCACATGCGCGCAGGATGTTATCGATGGCCTTGATGGTAAAATTGCACTGGTTTTAGATGGTGGCACCACCGAAGTTGGCATAGAAAGCACCATTATTGGCGTTGCCCACGGCAAGATAACACTGCTTCGCCCCGGTACAATTACTGCTGATGAGATTAGCGCGTGCGCTGACATGGCGGTTTTTGACCGTAATAGCGATGAAATCACAGCCCCCGGACAATTGAGCAGCCATTATGCCCCTGAAGCAGCAGTGCGCCTGAATGCAACCAGCAAAGTACTCGGGGAAATACTGATAGGATTTGGTGCTATTACTGGTGATTTATCTCTCAGCCAAACGGGTGACCTAAAAGAGGCCGCACGCACCCTGTTTACTGCCCTGCGAACAGCTGACAAAATGGATGGAGCCGCCATTGCCGTTGCGCCAATCCCGAACAGCGGCATCGGCATTGCTATTAATGATCGGCTGAAGCGCGCCGCCGCCCCCAGAGGAGATCACCCTGGATGACCGCAGCGCAGCATATAAAAGCACTCACATCCTTACTTGGTGACAAATCAGTGGTTATCGACGCTGGAATACTGGCATCTCATCTGGAAGAATGGCGCGGAAAATTTCATGGTCATACAGACCTCATGCTTACTCCCTCGTCCACAGCAGATACCGCAAAGGCCGTAAGTTACTGCGCCGACAACGACATTAAAATTGTTCCGCAAGGAGGCAATACCGGCCTGGTAGGCGGCAGCCTGCCCGGGCTTGGCTCGTACAAAGAAATTCTAATCAGCATGAAGCGCATGAACCGGGTTTTGGAAGTGGATGCTGCAAATATGTCGATTACGGCAGAAGCAGGCTGCACCGTGGCTGCACTTCAGCAAGCTGCCGCTGAAAAGGGGCTGCTATTTCCACTATCATTGGCCTCAGAAGGCAGCTGCACTGTTGGCGGTATTATATCTACCAATGCAGGCGGTATGCATGTACTGCGATACGGCACAACACGCGCTTTAACGCTGGGCATTGAGGCCGCATTGCCGTCCGGTGAAATATACCAAGGCCTGAACGCACTCAGAAAAGACAATACAGGCTATGCGCTTGAGCAACTTTTGGTCGGAGCCGAAGGCACGCTGGGCGTCATCACCAAAGCAACATTCAAACTGGTTCCGGCAGAAATTCAAAAACACACATTGTGGTTGGCAGCAAAAGATCCCGCGGGTGCGGTATCCCTACTTGCCGAAGCACGCAAGGCTACGGGTGAGCGTGTTTCAGTGTTTGAAATAATGCCACACGCGGGGCTGGAATTTGTATTGGAACATATTGCGGGCACACGCAGCCCCTTAGAAGCCCCTTCCCCTTGGTATATTCTGATGGAGGTTGCGTCTTGCACAACTGACCCATCGCTTGCAATTGCCCTTGAAAGCTGGCTGCATACAGCGCTGGAAACCGGCCAAATCACCGACGGCGCCATGGCAACTACGAAGCAGCAGGCAACGGATTTCTGGCGACTACGCGAAAGCATGTCTGAAGCTCAGAAACATGAAGGTGGCAGCATCAAACATGACATTTCCGTGCCGGTTTCCAGTATCCCTGCCTTCATTAAGGAAACCACTCTTTTACTAGAGCAGCAGTTTGCTGGCTGCCGCGTAACACCGTTCGGCCATGTCGGCGATGGAAACCTGCACTTTAATGTTATGCAACCCGCAGGCGCTAACACAGAAAATTTCCTTGCTTACTGGGAAGCGATGAACATATTGGTGCATGATCAGGTGGTGAAATTTGGCGGATCAATCTCTGCAGAACATGGCATTGGGTCTCTGAAAAAACAGGAACAGGAGCGCACAAAACCCGTTGCTGAAATTACCGCTATGCAGGCCATAAAAAACGCACTTGACCCCAAAAACATCATGAACCCAAACGTGCTATTCACGTAATCTAACAATTTACGTTTAGTCCGTGACAACCCTCTAAATATCCTTATACAGAAAGTTTATACAACTTTTGGGGGTTATTACATGAAAGTATCTCATCTTGTTATCGGCAGCGTAATTGGCGCGGTTGCAATTCAGGCCGTGGGCGCAAAGCTTGTTGGCAACAGTGTGGAAGCCGGCGTGCGCCGGACGGTGCAAATGTACAGCGAGCAGGCGCGCTTTCCGATTGAAGTAAGCAACTTCGAAGGTGGATGGTTTAGCTCGGCTTTTGACGTACGCATGCCAATTCCCGCTGCATTCGTAGAACCCTTAGCCAAAATTGGTATTGTTATTAATGCGGGAGAATCTGGCGCATATTTCGATTATGCTACGTCTATAAAACACGGCCCCGTCATATTTGATAATGGCATCCATTTCAGCGCTGCACATGCAAGTGGTACCGGCTCTATTGAGCTAGACGAAATGATAGATAAGGCAATTGCAAAAGAAGAAGATGCCGACGTGCAGGAAGTGCTAAAAACACTCAAGCCTCAACTTGCCCGCCTGATGGACACTTTACAGTCAACATATACTATCGACGTGGCCTTTAACGGTGATGTTCTATTCAGTGCCGCCATGAACGGCGGAACATCTTCAATTAAGAATTTTCCCGAAAAAGAAAAAATGGAATCCCTTACATTCGATATTGGCTCCGCAACCAGCTCCTGGAAGCTTGAAGGTGCCGCCGACAAAGCACACACTAACGCGCAATGGGACGGGTTAGATGTTTCTTTAGCTTTTAAAGACGGCGGGCATACCAAAGTAACTATGGGCGCAATTAATATGCACGCTGAAACATCACGGCTGGGTGAAGGTTTGTGGGGTGGCAGTGCAAATGCCAGCATTAAATCTATTGGCGGATATGGAACGGTAGAAGGCAAGCCTTTTGATATGCGTGTGGACAAGATTACCATGGCTTCAGACACACAAGCATCTGAAGCCGCAGGGAATATGATTGGCGCATCCGTAAAAATGGCAATGCACGACATTAAAATTGAAGCGAACGGCGGAAAGCTTTTCTTCGACAATTTCATTACGGAGTTTGATATTCAAAATATGCTGCTACCTCTTCTGGAAGCTGAAGCAGAAATGGCCAGAAACACCTGGTTAAGTGCAGCAAAAGACGAACCCGACTCCGAGCCATTTGCCTTTCTTCAATCTCCTGAGTTTTCTGATACAATTGACCATCAACTGCAAGCCTCTCCACGAATAAACCTTACAGATTATAAGGTTATAGCAAACGGAGAAGACGTCGGCCTTTCAGGGTTTATGCAACTAATACCCGGTGCCAGCTTTGCTTCATTGCAAGAAGGCTCAACAATCTGGCCGTTCCTTGATGGTGAGATGGCCTTCCGCCTTTCACCATCCATGATTAAAGCAATCAGCTTTAATACAATGCAAATGAGCGAACGTGCCATGCCGCAAGAACAGATTGACCAGATGGTAGACCTTCAAATTGACCAATATCAGCAAATGGGGCTGATCACACCCGAAGGCGATAATTTTATCAGCAACATTAAGATTGCGAACGATATATTGTCTGTAAATGGCAAACCAATGGCACAAATCAGCCAGGCTATGGCCGCAGCACAACCAACGCCTGAGGCTGTTGAATAACTTAAAATTGCTGTTTATACGAAATAGTGAAACGGGGTACGGCGCCCCGTTTTTTTTATGCATTCAGGCCGCAAATTACTTTAGGCGTTTTCAGGATTAACGCCTGTTTTACTGGCGTAAAAATCCTGGATCATCGCCATGTCTGCGTCCAAGTCATCTGTCAGATCAAAGGTTGGTCCAAAACCAACGGTTTTTGTTTTTGCATCCAGATATATGATTGCGACAGGCACTCCCGCAGCACTTGCTATCCGGTGAAAACCGGTTTTCCATTTCTCAACCTTGGTCCGCGTACCTTCTGGTGCAATGCCCAGCCAAATCTGATCCCGTATTTTTATTTGGGCAACAACCTGTTCAACAATATCTTTTGCAGCCGGGCCTTTACGGTCCACTGGTATACCGCCCAAATAGCGAAAAAACCATGCAAATGGCCCTTCAAACAAAGAGTGTTTCCCCAGATAATTTACTCTCAAACCAAGGTAAGCCGCAGCCGATAAAAAAATAGGGAAATCCCAATTGCTGGTATGCGGCGCGCCCAAAATAACGAGTTTTTTCTGCTGCGGTACATGCCCAACAACTTTCCAGCCTGCAATTTTAAGGAATGTTGTAGCGACGCCTTTCAAAATAATGCGCCAAAACCGGTTATCATATATTAATCTGTCAGACATAAGAGACTTTCAAGCGCTACATTCTTTCCGGTTTACTCACCAACAAAATGAAGCGGTATTTAGTGCAAGCACAAAAAAATGGCGGACAGGAAACCCCATCCGCCAATTAGGCTTAGCATACGCAGATCAGGCAAGACAGCATATGCTTTAAAAAAAGCCCCCTAGATCTCAGGCAAGAAACTGTAAGGCTTATCCCTTTAACAGCACAAGGCATGCCAAAACAGAAATTCCTTTATTTACAATTAGTTAGTAAACATCTCGTGATGGAGTGCTTCAAATTGATGCGCGAGTATGTATCATTTAAATACATGTCTCGCCCTGAAACACCTATTTGACCATGAATATACACACCGTCGGTTCAGTGCAAACACATGGTACATTCATAAGAAAACAGAGAGGTTATTCTAGCGAGAGCGAACAAGCCGCTCGTAAGCGATCAACAATACACCAACAACCGACCGCGAAAAATCAGCAGCTTCAAGAAGACGCGCCAATATCTTTTTATCGCCCTGCGCCAACCGGGCTTCAATAGCCTTAAATGGCTTGTCCAAAAGCACCGCAAGTGCAGCCGTAAAAAGCCTGTAATTGCCATTTTGTAAATAGGTTAGCATCACATCACTGCTTAACCCCTTAACAGCGTGTAATTGGCCCAAGTAATTAGCAACTTCCTCATGCGGAGCCATTTCCAATGTACGGGAAAACACCTGCCGGTTGGCCAATGATACAAGGTAAGAGGCATAATCCGTTGATAGGTCGAATTTTTCGGCCATATACTCGCCGTATCGCTTGGAAACCTTGAAAACAATGCGCTCTACAATTTCGGCAGGCAAATCCGCACGTGAGGCCAGCTTTTCCATCAAGCTTCTATCTTGAGGAAACCTGTCAACTACACGCTTGCAACTGCGCTCAGACACATCGGCAGTGTCATTTTCAACCAGCGTTTCAACTGACCGAAAACATCCAACATCGCTGATCGCAAAACTAACGGCTTCAGAAAGACCATTTCTTCCAGCAACCGCTTCCTGTGCCTTATCGCCACAATTCAAAATAATCTCTTCAAGAAAGGCATCGTCTGTTGCTTCAGAAGCAATAAGGAAGGGCATCGATACCCGTTCAATATCGTTTGCAAGCGCAAACAACATCTCTCTGGGCAGAAAACTGCATGTACGTAGTTCTTGCGACAGAGCTTCCCGAACCGAAACAGCCACATCTTCAACAAGAACCTGTGCTAATTCAAGTGCCGCTTCTTTGTCAGAGCCATTGGATTTTTTAGAAAGAATTTTGCCAACTTTACGTGCAATCTCCTCCCGCGCCGCCAAGGCAATGTGTTTTAAATCGTCAGCGTCTGTCACAAACAAGCCTATTCTAATTCTTTGAGCGTACAATAAAGCCGCCGTCTCCTGCCATTACCCTGAATGTCCGCATATTCCTAGTCTAAAGTAATTTGTTTAAGATCACGTTCAAACCTGGCTGCATTATCAACATAAACCTTTGCCGACATTTTAATCAGCTCAAACTGTTCAGGCGTCAATTTACGAGCAACGCGCGCAGGTGACCCCACAATTAGAACCCCATCCGGAAATTCCTTGCCTTCGGTTATCAAACTGTTTGCGCCCACAATGGAATTCGCACCAATTTTAGCATGGTTCAAAATCGTGCTTCCCATGCCAATCAAACTGTTGTCCCCAATAGTGCAGCCGTGCAGCATAACCTTGTGACCCACAGTTACCCCTGCTCCAAGCGTTAACGGCGCCCCGACATCCGTGTGCAGAACACTGTTATCCTGAACATTAGTATTTTCGCCAATGGTGATGGGGTCGTTGTCTCCGCGCGCGGTTACATTGAACCAAATGCTGGAATTTGCCGCCAAAACAACATTACCAATTACCGCAGCAGACGGCGCCACCCAAACAGATGGGTCAAGTATTTCCGGCTTCACGCCGTCCAGTTCATAAAACATATATATGTCTCACCATTAGCGCACCTGGCGCGGCAAATTGAAGCATGTATCCTCAAATACAGCTTCGGCATATCTTATAGTATTTCAAAGCAGACAAAAGCCAGCATATAGAGTACCCAATCTGTACATTGTAAAGTCGAGATTTATCACTGCAGGACACCACATGGTTAAACGGTTGGATAAAAGTGATCTTGAATGGCGCGGCATCGCACCTGTAGCCCCTGCATTTGATGATTTTTATTACACACCTGAAAATGGCCTTGCAGAATCCGAATTTGTATTTCTTGACGGCATCAATGCGCCACACAGTTGGCAAGGCAAGGAACATTTTATAATAGCTGAAACCGGTTTTGGTACAGGTCTTAATTTCCTCAACACCTATAAAAAATGGTTGGAAACGGGAGCGCAAGGACGGCTGACATACATTTCAGTGGAGCGCTACCCGTTATCTGGTTCGGCTTTGGAACAGGCCCACACAGCTTTCCCTGAACTGGCCGGTTTTGCCCGGCAATTACGCGCCGCATGGCCGCCACCTTCACCCGGTTTTCATCCACGTTTTTTTGAAGACGGAAAAATACAGCTGCTATTGTTGTTCGGGGATGCGGCTTCCTTATTTGCTGAATTAAATGCTGAAGTTGATGCCTGGTTTCTGGATGGCTTTGCGCCTGCCAAAAACCCTGACATGTGGTCTGACAGGCTCTTTGCTCAAATTGCCCGCTTATCAAAGCCAAACGCCCGCCTTGCCACCTACACCGCTGCCGGGTTCGTGCGAAAGGGATTAGAGGCACGCGGCTTTAATATGGAAAAAACCGAAGGGTACGGCCAAAAGCGCGACCGGTTGATTGGCAGGATGAACAGCAAGCACAGGCCAGAAAAGCCGCAAACCGGCCCCGAGTGGACATCCCTTAGCCCTGCATACAGTGGCCCCACCACAATTATCGGCGCAGGCATTGCCGGAAGATCACTTGCTGCAGCCTTCCAGCGCCGTGGGTGCCAAGCAAATATTATAGAAGGGGCAACCCTTCCCACAGGCAGTAAGGTGCCCGCAGCCATATTGGCCCCCGGATTTCAAGCGGGGCCACAACCAACAACCGATTTTGTAACCAGTGCTTTTGGTCATGCATGCTGGCTACCTGCATATCAACACGCATGGGCAAACACACGCGGTGTTGAACTGTTTGCAGGTTCCGAGGCGGAGAGAACGCGCTTTGCTCGTATTAAAACAGCCCTTGGCTGGGGACCAGATTGGGTCAACAGCACAGAAAATGGCCTGGCATACCCACGCTCCGGCAGCCTTGACACAGCCGCCGCCCTGAATTCCATCTATAAAACAGACGCCATAGAAACAGCGACGGTTGAACGAATAGAGAAAACATCTGCGGGCTGGCTACTGGTTGGAGATGGGAACACGCGAGAGACAAAGAACCTTATCCTTGTAGGCGGCGCAGGCACCGCACACTTGCTTGCTAATGCGGCCAATTTGGGTTTCACCGCGCGTGCAGGCCAAATTGAAACGCTGGCAACAACCGCTTCGGGTATCCCTACAGGAAGCAAGGCTGCCAGTGGTTATATTACTGCCGCAATAGCAGGCACACAAACACTGGGGTCAACTTTTAGCAACTATACTGGAGATGCTCGCCACAGCCCACCACCAGATGTATCAGCCAGAGCAGAAATTCTGGATAAGATAGAGGCCGAATTTGGCCTTCACATCAATGCAAACATTCTGGAATCTTCATGGACTGGCATCCGTGCTGCGACAATCGACTATATGCCAATTATCGGCCCTGTACCAGATTGGCATATAGCAGCAGATCAATTTGCACCACTTTCAAAAGACCGTAAAATCACCGGCCTTGGGCCAATGCCCTATCAGGACGGATTATTTTTGTTAGCGGGTTTTGGTTCCAAAGGTTTCCAGCAAGCCCCGTACGCCGCTGAATATCTGGCCGCGCACCTCTGCGGCGACCCTTTGCCCATGGCCTCAAGCGTTGCAGGTTATCTGCACCCCGCCCGCGCCTTCATTCGCCGAATGATCAAAAAAGGCAGACATTAAGCCTCCAGCAGTTGGGCTTCGATCTTTTCCAGCATGCTGATTTCAAACTTCTTTTTGCGAACGAAAGGCCGCAGCGCAAGCGGGAACGCAAGAATAAGAAACACCATAACACCGAACACCCAGTGCACATGGTTGAACCCGTCATTATCAAAAGAGCCAAACCTGTCAAATAACAACCAATATCCCAACACCACCAATAACAAGGCGGCGTAACCAAGCCAGCTATTCAGCTTGATATAAAGCAACATCGACCGCGCGCGCCGTATCTGCAGTTGTACAAGTAACAAAGCATCTTCGCCTGCATTGCTCCCCCACGCTCCGCGACGAATATGAATTGCAGCCCAAAACGCAATACCGCAATATAGCATGCCAAAACCGCCCACCAGCGTAGCGGGCAAGGATGAAAAATCTACAAGTGTGCCAAACACAATAGCGCCAACAACAGACGCCACTATTTCCGCAACAAAGTTAATACGCATACGCCACCAAACAAAGCGCGCATTTCTGACCAATTTTGCCATATCAACAGGAGGCGTATCCTGCCAAACATCTTGCAAATTGTCCCAATCCGGCATGTTGTCGCCATCGGCATTGCCTGGTTCATCAATCATCAGATTGCCCTTGTGTAGGTAAATGTTCAGGTCTCATTGATTTCTTCAATGCAGCTTTGGCACGGCTAAAGCGCACCATTGCGTTATTTTCACTAATAGCCAGAGCCTCACCAATTTCCTTATGGGAAAACCCCTCAAGTGCAAGCGTGGTAACTTGTCTCAAAGACAGAGGCAGCTCACGCACCGCAGCCAGCAATTGCACTCGTTGCTGGCTGCGATGAATGCTTTCCTCGAGGCCCTCGCCGTCTGCTATAAGATTATCATCCAGCACGGCTTTTTTGGGTTGCCTAACCGCTTTGCCCACGTGGGTGATACAGCGATTTTGTGCAACCTTGGCGACATAACCCCTTAAACTACCGGTACCCCGAAATTTGGGCAGCGCCTGCCACAAAGCCAACGACACATCCTGCAACAGTTCCTGCTGCAACGCCGGATCAGCCTCGTATGAGGAAACGATCCGGCTTAGCATTGTGCCATTTTCTTGTAGTACCGCTTTAAAGTTCACAACACGGGTTCCCACTTAACCTTGGTTAACTGGCAAGATTATGCTGCATCAAGCATCACTTCGCTTTCAAGCTTCCTTGCTGTTAATGTTGTCAGCACAATTATGCCAACCACGGCAACCACTATTGAAGATGCCATATGCGCAAAATCCGCCTCTCCATTAAAAATAAGACTGCTCAGGCTTTCCATTTCTGAAAGAATAGGAGCGAAAAACGCCGCCTCATGCAGTTTTGAGCCGCCAAATATCTTCAGATAAGCCACAAACATTGGCACCATCATAAACATGGAAATATAGCTCTGCCCTTCTTTGAAGCTTTTCACCTGAATACTGATAAACAACTGAACGGTTGCGATAAATATGGCAAATGGAACAAGCTGCAGTACAATCAGAGACACCGTAAACATATTCAAATGCAGCGCAATTGGCAGCATACCTGCCGGCACAAGTGAAATGGCAAACAGGAATGTGGCCAGCGCCAACAATGTACCCACAATGCTGAAGGTAGAAACCATCGCCAACTTTCCAAAGATCACACTTTTCGCGGATACGGGCTGCGCCAACAGAGATTGCATACTGTGCCGCTCCCGCTCTCCGGCCAGTGTATCAACGGCCACAGCAAGTCCGCCAATGAAAGGGGCCATAATAATCAGCATGAGGAAGGAGCCACTCATGGTTTGTGATACAAAGCTTTCTTCAGAAACATCAAACTTTGACGTTGCAATAGGGCTAACAATAGCCGGGGGTATACCGCGCGCTGTTAACCGAATACCGGCGACATAGCCACCAAACCTGTCTACTGCGCCGCTAATTTCAAATCCTTTTTCCATACCGGTTTTTGAGGACTCGTTAACATAAAGCGCCCCCATAATCACACGCCCGCTTTTCAACGAGGCCGCATAATCATCTGGCAGCATCAACACTGCGTCGCTGCCTTCAGGCAGGATGTCGGGTGCCGTATCTCCGTTATAAGGAATTACAGTTATTTCCCGCTTCTCAAGAAAAGCCACCAAACCCGGCGCTTGCTGCATATTTGCCATCGCAAGACGTGCGTTTTGCTCTGCAGCATCTTTATCAGTGGTCAACATAAAGATAAAACCCATAAAAACCGGGCCAAGCAGCGCAAAAGAAAAGGCAGCGATCAACATGCGGCGGTCCCGCACCATGTCTTTAAGTTCTTTTTTGTAAACGATTATAGCCTGGCGGATCATGCTGCTTCTCCCTGCTTCTGGTTATTCTTCTGGCTTTGTTCAACCAGCACAACAAAGGCTTCTTCCAAATTGGGTTGCGCTGTCCGCGCAATCAATTCAGCGGGAGAACCTTCCGCGCAAACAATCCCGTCCGCCATAATCACCACATGATCCGACAATGCCTCAACCTCTGCCATCACATGGCTGGAGAGCAACACACAATGGCCTGCAGCCTTGAGGTTAAGCAAAATAGTGCGCAACAGCCGGATATTCATCACATCCAGCCCACGCGTTGGTTCATCCAGCACAATATTACTTGGCTTATGCAGAATAGCCCGTGCAAGCGCTACCTTCATGCGCTGCCCCTGGCTAAAGCCCTCGGTACGGCGGTCCAGAATATCAGATAAATTCAACGTCCCGGTTACTTCGTCAATTGCGACATTCAGCGCGGTGCCCGTCAAGCCATGCAATTCAGCAAAATAGACCAAATGCTCACGTGTTGTCATCCGGGGGTAGAGACCAAAACTATCCGGGAAAACACCCAAACGGCGCTGCGCGCTTTCCGAGTCATCGGCAACTGTAATACCGTCCACAGTAACAGAGCCCTTGTCTGTTTTAAGAAGGCCTGAAATTGCACGCAGAGTTGTGGTTTTACCTGAACCATTCGCACCGAGTAATGTAGTAATCTGGGCGTCATCGGCATGAAAGCTAACGCTTCTCACTGCATGTACATCGCCGTAGGCTTTTGCCAGTTCTTTAACAATAATCATAACTGCCCCCTATTCCACATTGCCATTGGCACTAACCACAAGCGGCAAGCGTTTCAGGTAGTTTAAACAACTGATGTCCAGTGCGTTCGCATCAAGGTTTTCAATAAACTCGCCCAGCAGTTCAGGCATACAACCTACATGGCTGGTATTGTGGCCCGTACCGGCTACAATAATATGCCGGCCATTCGGGAACCCTTTAAGCCAGCGTTCCCCCAATGGCGGCGGTGTTACCGGGTCAAGGTCACCAGAGAGAATAAGCGCAGGCACATCCCCCGTCGCCGGGCTGAAAAAATCAGAGGTTGATGGGCGCATATAATCCCAGCCTTCACAGCTGCTGCTCCATATCCGGTAATAGCTATCGCGCGCAAAACTACCTTCACCCGCTGAAGCTGCATCACCCGCAGTAACGTTGGCCACATCCTCACCGCACAAAAGCGAAAGGGTGGCGCCCATATACATACTGTCTGCTGCCGCGGTTCCGTTCATTAAAGAGGCCAGCAGCGGCGTTAGGTTCCCGCCGTGTGCTTCGTTCACTACGTACGGCAACACTGTTGTTCCTTCTGCGCCGTACATAACAGAGCGAATGCTTTCGACAATAATTTCAAAATCAAGGTCCAGCTCAAGATACTTGCCCGAAATGGGATCAATACCTTTGAAAGCCATATCGCCGCTTGCAGCTTGTTCAACCAGATCATTCACCTGTTTCTTAAAATCCGGGAAAGCGGCAGCGCAAGATGGCTGCGCCTTGCAATCAGCAACCAGCTTGCCAAGCGCACGCTCTGCGCTGGCCGGTGCTGATAAAAACAGAGATTGATCAGGCGGCAATACGCCGTCAACAATGATGCTGCGCACCTGTTCAGGATACCGTTTCAGGTATAGTGAAACCGATTTGGTGCCATAAGAGCCGCCCCAAAGATTAAGATGGTTGTACCCCAACCGCTGGCGAATTTCGTTGGTATCACGAATGACATTTTCAAGCGTGAAATGGCGCACATCAATATCATAATCCGCACGGCATAATTCTGCTGCTTCTTTTGGATCAATTAGCGCATCTTCAAGTTCACCGGAGCTGCAGCGCATACCGTAAGATTTCCCGGTGCCGCGCTGGTCGATCAAAATAATGTCACGCTTTTTTTGAATTTCGTTGAAAGCCTGATTAACAAAGCCGCCGTAATCACCAGCAGCCTGACCGGGGCCTCCGGCAAAAATGACAAATGGGTCCTGTTCCGGCGTGGATGAAATTGCCGGAACCACAGTTACATGAATGGGAATTTTCACACCTTCCGGAGTACCGTAATCAAGCGGCAAGTCAATTGAACCGCACGATACACGTTCCTTTAGCCCCGCTATAAAACAAGGCACCATCTCAAGTGTGGCTCCACTTGCCTCTGGTGGAGTGTTTTTTTGCACCTCTTGTTCGGCAAGTGCAGGTAATACACTCGCCAAAACAAAAAGGCTTGCTGTCGTTACTCGGGTTAGTATTTTCAACCTGCTATCCTCTCGGTCACGCCTGCTATCCTCTCGGTCACGTTAGCCATTACAGACCACTATGCCTATCCAGTCAGGAGATAGAAGAAAAGCTTACAATTTTTTCTGCGAATGTTGTCAGAAAGTGTAATCCCTAATGCCGCACAGCCTCTTGCCCTTTAGGAACCTGCGCTTTTAACGCCTACCCAATTCAGTCAGGCGATGCCGCATTCAGACCAACACTCATAGAAAGGGATTCCGCTTCAAGTCTAAGGATGACCTGTGTATGGTCGAATAGCAGGGCTTCCACTTGTCCGGGCAGTGCCTAACATGGTATGGCACAGGGAAATCTTGTTAGGGACACCCATGAACAAAGTTGAAATTGTTGAAGTTGGCGCGCGGGACGGCTTGCAAAATGAAGCCGTACATTTTTCTACCGCACAGAAGGTTAGCCTGATAAACCGCGCTGTGGATGCGGGCATCAAACGGCTGGAAGTAGCGAGCTTCGTCCATCCAAAACTGGTTCCTCAAATGGCTGACGCTGAAGCTGTTGTTGCTGACCTGCCTGACAATAGTGACATCATCTACATTGGGCTTGTGCTTAATAAGCGTGGATATATGCGTGCCCTTGCCACGCGCGATGGCAACAAGCGCGGCGTTGATGAAGTGGGCTGTGTAGCTATTGCATCCGATACATTTGGCAACAAAAATCAAGGACAAACACGGGCACAATCAATTGAAGAAAGCAAAGCCATATTGGCATTGGCAAAACGCGATGGCCTAAGCGCGCAAGTTACAATATCAGCGGCCTTTGGCTGCCCCTTTGAAGGGGAGGTCGCACGCCGCACAGTGATAGATATGGCCACGGAACTTGCAGAATCTGCCCCCCGTGAAATTGCTATTGCCGATACAATCGGTGTGGCTGTTCCTGCGCAGGTAAGTGCCATGTTCAACCAATTAAGAGAAGCTATTCCCCATATCCCGCTACGGGCACATTTTCATAACACCCGCGGTACGGGCATTGCCAATGCATGGGCTGCATTTGAGGCTGGCGCAACTGTATTGGACAGCAGCGTCGCCGGGCTTGGTGGTTGCCCCTTTGCTCCGCGTGCTACGGGCAATATAGGCACAGAGGACCTGCTTTATATGCTTAAGCGGTCTTCGGTTGGAACCGGCGTGGATTTGGATAAAATGCTGGCTCTCGCAACGTGGATAGAGAATATTTTGGGCCGACCCGCGAGCTCAATGGTGTCACAGGCAGGAAACTTTCCTGTATCCACAGCCTAAAGCTGGCTTACAGTACCACCCACACCCACATAAACATCAACACAATGTTACTGGCCATAAAAAGCTTGAAACGCAGCATCACTCTGTTCCTGATGATATGCACCAATGCGTGCGTTATTCGCAGCGCAACATACCCCCAGGCCGCATATATCATAACGCTGTCGGCCTTCTCAAACACAGCCGCCATCAAACATACAGCATAAAACAATACTGGCACTTCAAACTGGTTTAGGAAATTACGCTTCACAACTGTTACATTGTCTGGTTCACCGTTGCCTTCGAGCAACCGAAAATATTTAGGCTCAATTTTGCCAGCGTAAGCCGCCTGCATTCTACGCGTCATCAATAGCAAGAGGACGCTGAATGTCAGCGCCCCCTGTGCAACCATTGGGTAAAGAATGGTATTTTCCATATTAGTGTGCCTCTGCAAATAACTTTGAAGGCTGTTCTACACGAGCTAAAACCCTTCTGGCTAGTTTACTTTCAGGTTTTAACTTCAATGCTTTTTGCAGATCTTTGATTGCGAGCTCTTTTTTGCCCATTGCCGAGCGCACATGGCCACGGTTCACGTAGGCACGCCAATAAAGACGGTTTTTTCCTATAGCTGCAGAACATGCTTTTTCTGCATCAGCCAGCGCGCCGCGCGCCAGGTCAACAGCGCACAGATTATTATAGGCGGCCAACAACCGTTCGCCGTGTATAGAACCTTTAATCGCACGCTTAAAAAGCAGGGAAGCGCGATCAAGCTCGCCAGCACGCATAGCTTTATCCGCTATTTCGTAGGTTGAATTTTTGCTCATATAAAATACCTGAGCTTCAGCAGGCGCACTTGCAGCAATAAGCGTTACACTTGCAGCAATCACAGCGGTTTTATAAAATTTAAACATCCTATATCTCCTCATTAAAGGACTGTGTCCTAAGTATCCGGGTAGCCGGGGGGTCAGCTTGAGCAGATATAAGTTTTCAATTTTGTTTATTAACTGTTGAAAAACCCATACATGGTATTCATATATGCATCACCTTATCACATCATCAAACGCTGCAGAGGAAGAAACATGTTCAACTGGGACGACCTGAAATACTTTCTCGCCATGTCTGAAGAAGGTAGTTTGTCTGCTGCTGCGCGCAAACTTGCAGTTAGCCAACCCACCCTGTCACGCCGCCTGACATCACTTGAAGAAGATGTTGGCTCCGAGTTATTTTCCCGCACGCGCACCGGGTTGGAAATGACAGCGCTCGGGGAGCGCCTTGTACAATATGCACGCCATATGCAAGACGATGTATATTCCGTTGAACGTCTGATCACTGGCCATGACAGCAGCCTGAAAGGAAGTGTGGTTATTTCCTGCACTGAAACACTGGGCGCTGAGTGGTTGGTAAAGCACACTCGGCCCTTCCATGATCAATATCCGGGTATTACCGTTGAAATAAAAGTGGAAAACGCCGCGTCTGATCTGCTGCGCCGCGAAGCCGACATTGCACTTCGTATGTTTCGCCCGGAACAAAATGATCTGGTCGCCAAAAAGGTCGCCATGATGAATTACGGATATTATGCCAGCCGTGACTACATTAAACGGCGCGGCAAGCCAGAAAACTTTACCGACATCAAAGACCATGATTTCATTCTACCGCACGACGAAATTCTCGCACACACATCCAAAACAGTGAAGCGGCCGTTTAGGCCCCCTGTGACCGAAGCCGTTTTCAGGTCTAACAATTTGTTGGCCCTTGAATCAGCAGTACGGGAAGGATTTGGTGTTGGTGCCTATTCATGTCTACAGGCCAAAGATGATGATAATCTTGTCAGGTTATTTGGCGACCACCTTGTTTTTAGCACTGACTTATGGCTTGTGAGCCATGCAGAGCTTAGGCGCAGTGCCAGAATCCGCGCGATGTTCGATTATCTAAGTGAATTACTCACCAGCCATAAAAATGCGTTTGCAGGCGTTTAACTTCAGAGCTTACCAATAGAGATATACTTAAGTGCTAATCCCGCCACCAAAAAAATGTACAGCATGGACTTCATTTCCATTGCCCTTATAAACAAGGGATTCGAAGCAGCCTTTTGCCATCATAATGCCCCGACCATGTTTTTTGCTGTGTCCTTCATAATCCGAGATATAGGCCTCAAAATCAAAGCCGTCGCCGCCATCTTTAACTTCAAAAAACAAGCGGTTTGGCTCTCGCCTGAAATCAACCGTTACAAAACGGTCACAAAACTCTGGCATTCCTCGGCGACGTTCTATTTCTTCAGCAAGAATGCCATCTTCAATTAACCGACCTTTTTCATCGTGACCGATGCTCAGGCACCCGTGCTCTACGCCGTTAATGAAAAGTTCGGTAAGGCCAATCGCTATTGGCATGGGGTTTGGGCAAGTCATTGACAACATCGTCGCCAGGTTTTGCGCTTCCCGGCGCGTCTTAAAACGAAATTGCCCTTTTACTATTTGCCCAATAGCAGACGACCGCTTTTTAAGTTCCGTGCGTAATAGCCGCAGACGGCCAAATTCTTCAATTTCAATTGACAGCACCAACCTAAGTGCGCGCTTGCCAAGCCGCACATCCATAACTTTGCTGGCGCCAAGTTCCAATAGCTTGTCTTCATCATGGTTCTGGCTGCCATCAACAATAGCAATAACAGGCCCACCTGCGTCCCGAAATGCGGGATCAATACACTCCACATACTCCGAAAATTTTTCATTTTGATCTGTGTTAAGCTGCGTTACATCAACAATAACCGCCCCTAAGTGTCGATATTTTTTCAATGTCGCGGCCGCCAATTGAGACGTATCTTCTGCTTCACTCACCATAAAATCCCGACAAGCGAGATCAGCAACAAGCTCTTTTCCTTGTCCGGGAATTGGACCAAAAAATACGGCAACCGGCTGTTTGCTATCTACATAAACCTGCGTCACTCCTTGCCACCCTTGTTGGGGTGTAGGGCAACTGCCGTAAGATCATCCGGCAAAGATGCTGGCTGCCCATCAAAAAAGCGGCGTAACACCCTGGAAACCAGATGCTTGCGGTCAGGTTTCCTGGCTTCCTCTGCCACCCAGTCAACAAATCCGTCTTCCCCCAGCATGGTTCCATCCGGCTGCGGCGCTTCAATAAGCACATCTGAATAGCAAAACAAGCTTTCGTCAGGCTCCAGCTTATCTTCAATGTTAAAGTAGTCCGGCTTTTTAATGATCCCGACCGGTACACCTGTACTATCCAAAAGCCTTACACCCCGTTCACTAACAACCATCGGCCTGGGTGCGCCAGCTCCGGAATAAACCAGATGTCCCGTTTTATAATTCAGCACGGCGTAAAACATCGTAGCAAACTGGCCCAAAGGGAAGCTGGGTACTAAAACCGCGTTAAGTTCGGTTAGGAACCGGGCAGGATCAACCCGGGTTCGATTGAAACGCGCCATAGTGGCATGCACACGGAATGTATTCAGCGCAGCACCAACACCGTGACCGGCAATGTCCAGTACAAACAAGCCAAGTCTGTCGTCTGGCAACGACCAGCAGCCCCACAGGTCACCACCCAGTTCAAACGACGCACGGTAGAAGCTTTCAATCTTCATATGACTGGCGCGTTCAACCTCTTTGACCGTAGAAGCTTCGGGTAACAGCGATTGCTGCATGTCACGCGCCATTACAAGCTCGTCTTGCATGCGCTTGCGGAAATCGCTCAAGCTCGTAATCAGAAAACGGTTTTCCAGGTGCATACGTACCCGCGCCAATAATTCAGGCTGGTTAATTGGCTTTGATACAAAATCCGTTGCCCCAACAGCAAACACCTCAACGCGTTCTTCTGGTGTCTCAGACGCCGATTGCACCAATATTGGCAAGTCTTCATATCGCGGATCACTGCGTAGTGCCCGGCAAACTTCATATCCGGAAACCCGCGGCATATTAAGGTCTAGCACAAGAATATCAGGTGTTTCGTCTTCCACCATCTTAAGCGCTTCATCACCGTCATTGGCGTACATAATGTTTTTGTAGCCACCGCGAGACAAGCACATACCAATCATCTGCCGCATAAGCGACATATCATCTACAATCAGGATCCGGGCGGCATATACGCTACGCATTAAATCCTGATTTTTTGTATCTTTTTTACTGATTTCTGATGTCACTGTATGCCTCTAAACCCAATCGTTGCTTGTTATTGAACGATTTAGCCTGCAAGCAAATCAGAAAGCTTCGTTAGCTTGAGCATGCTCGCAACATGGCCTTGTGCCCCTGAAACTGTGAGCTTCCAATCCGCTGTGTCAGCTTGTTCACGAGCAATAAGAAACATACCCAAACCAGCTGAATCCACCATATCAACAGCTGTTAGATCAAAATTACAACTTGTGATCTTTTGCTCTGAAATATCTTTCAGCAATTGCCTAAAACTAACATTTTCGGAAAACGTAATATCACCGGTGAAAACAACCTGCGCTTTGCCGCCTTCATTTTTAATTTTATAGTCCATGGGCGTATCCTTTTGTACTTAAAATAACTCAATTCCATCATCGTCATCATCTACCGTGTCGTTCACGACAGAGACAGACGTATTTGTATCATCAAACATTTCTATATCATCATCAGCATCACCCACAGCAGAAATCGTGGTTTTTAACTCCACAGTGGTTGAGCCCGGCTTTAACAGCATGCCTTGCACAAATCGTTCACGCATTTCACCCAACGAGCATTTTTTAATAACGGCGTCTACCCAACGCTCCATCACTTCGCTGTCATCTTCAATTGGTTCCAAACCGGAACCTGCATAGGTTTCCTCGGCCAAATCATGGGCGGCACCACTTAATACTGACATAGTCATGCGTACACCGTCCAATTGCTGCTGCGTTTTGTCTTGAAACTGGAAGCGCATAATAACCGACGACATATCTCGCTGAAGTTGGGCAGAAAGCTCTGCTGAACTTGTGAGCTTTTCCTGAAATTCCTCGTTTTGGGTTACCAGTGCCGTCATCATATTTTCGATACGGTCTTTGGCTTTCAGGTTTCCACTCATATCAAGGCTGGCAATAGACTGAAGCTGTTGATGCCCTTCATTAACGCCGTTATGAACTGCGTCAACCCGCGTTCTCAGGGTACTTGCAAGTTCGTTTATATCTTTTGATAATTGCCGCACTTCATCGGCAACAACACCAAACCCCTTACCTGCATCCCCAGCGCGAGTTGCCTCAATTTTTGCATTGAGAGCAAGAAGGTTGGTTTGTTTGTTAATTTGCTCAATTTGTCCAATATGGCGTACAACTTCCTTAACATCGACCACCACATCATCAAGCGCATAAACCAATGACATTGCAGTTTGTGCCAACTGCAAAACATTCATAATGCCCTCTGAAAAAACCTCTTCCAGATAAGTGATTATTTCCTGCAGGCTAAGGGTTTCATCGCCCAGTTTAACGAGCGATGCAGCACGTACTATTTCACCCATCCCTGCACTTTGGTTCTGTGCATTATCTACCAGTTGCAGAAACAGGGCGTTCAGGTCATCAGTGCTTGTTTCAACCAGTTTGGCTACAATCTGAATTTCACGGTCCAGCGTGAAAAAGCCTCGCCCCATAACATGGTGCATCTCCAACCAGCGCTCCAGCGCCTTGGAGAGGATTTCTTCACGGCCTTCCACAGTGCCAGCACCAGCCGCCAAACTCTGAATATTCAAATCACTCGCTAGAGCCATCATACATTCCATTCCGACGATTATTAATCTTCGCCGATCGGCCTTATCAGACCACTAATTACAGCCAAAAAAAGCTACTTCTCTTTCGCTGGCCAACACTGTGCTTCAATAGCTGACGCAATTTTGGACAAGGATAATTCCTCGGTCACACCGCCAACCTCTTTTGCTACGCGCGGCATACCATATACAACGCAACTGTCTTCGCTTTGACCAATAGTGTGTGCACCACCGCGACGCAGCGCCAACATGCCGCGTGCGCCATCGCGCCCCATCCCGGTAAGCATAACCGCCACAACAACACCGCTAAAATTTTCTGCTACAGATTCAAACAGCACATCAACGCTGGGTTTATGGCCAGAAACATTGCCTTCATCGCTGTGCACCAATTCATAGCCAATTGCCTTGCGCGCTACGCGTATGTGTTTTCCACCGTGCGCAATATAGGCTGTACCAGTTTCAAGCGGCATTTTGTCTGCGCTCTCCCGTACGGTCACCCGGCATTGCATATCCAGCCTGCTGGCAAAGCCTTCCGTGTAGGCCTCCGGCATATGTTGCACCACCACAATCGGCGGGCTGCCTTCCGGCAATAAAGGTAATACGTCCTTTATTGCCACAACACCGCCCGTTGAAGCGCCAATCACAATCAGATCAACCGCAGATTTAACCTCTGCTTTTTTTGTAAGATGTTTGGTCAAATATGCTGGCGGGCGAATTTTGGCCAGTGATGCAGCCTTCACCTTGCTAAGAATTTCCTGCCGCATAGCACCAAAATTTTTCTGTAGATCATAGTTTGGTTTGCCAACAATATCGCAAACACCCAATTCAAGCGCACGCAGCGACTGCGCCGTACCTCGCTGGGTTAATGATGAAATCATCACAACGGGCATAGGCCGTAGCGCCATGATTTTTTCAAGAAAGCTAAGGCCGTCCATTTCCGGCATTTCAATATCCAGCGTTAAAACATCCGGATGTAGTTCTTTGATCATTTGGCGTGCTTGCAGCGGATGTTCAGCTGCACCCACCACTTCAAATTCATCATCGCTATCAAAAACGCTGATTAAAATTTGGCGTACAAGTGCGCTGTCATCAACAATCAATACTTTAATCATGGGGTTTCCCAATTGTTACAGTCACTAATCAAAAAGCTCAATATCGCCCCCATCCTGTGCTTTTGAAATATTCCTCTGATAACTTGATTCTTTGGTAAACACTTGCCTGTCTGAAGCGCGACGCAGCATCAGCCGGTCTACTTTTCCGCTAGCCGGGAAATAATGAATACGCCGGGCGCAGTCACCGCGCAGATCAGATGCCACAGCCACAAAACCTTCTTCTCTAAGATAATCTTCAACAAAATCTGCGTTGCGGTGTCCAACGCTGCCACCTGCGCCAATCACATTACCGCCGCCAAAAAGCTTGATCTCAAGCCTGTCACGCGGGCATCCAAGGTGCATGATTTCATTAATTAGTATTTCCATCGCATGGTTACCGTACCGCATAACCGAATTACTAACCTTCCAGTCACCCGGTTCGCCTTCCGGCAGCATAAAATGGTTCATGCCACCAATTCCTGTTTCAGGGTCCCGAATACACGCCGCAACACAGCTGCCAAGAACGGTTACAATCATTTCACTGGGTTCGCCGCTTACATAATGTTCACCTGGCAGCAGCTTCACCACCATATGTTTGTATTTACTGTCAAAATAACGCCGAACTTCCGAAGAGTTCCGGGTTACAACGCGCCGTTCCTGTTGCTTCACAGCAGCCATCTAGTCAGCCTCTCTAAAACCGGACTTTACCCGGAAACTTGAGCGCCCAACAGATGCCAGTCGTGGATGCTTGGCAACCATTGCCTCAGCATGTCCCACATATAAAATACCCTCAGGCGTAAGTAGATTAACAAACCGGTCAATCAAGCGTTCCTGCGTTTCATGATCAAAGTAAATCATCACATTTCGGCAGAAAATTGCATCGAACTTTGTTTTGATCGGCCAGCTTTCCATCAAATTCAAATGTTTGAAGTGGATCATGTCTTTTAATTCTGCGCTCATTTGCGCCTCACCGTCATGGTAGCGAACAAACCTTTTTTCCAACGGCGCAGGGATACCTTCACAGTCACGTTGACTATATTGGCCTGAACGGCCAACATCCAGCATATTGGTATCAATATCGGTTGCCAAAATTTTGGTAAACCAGCCCTCGCCTTTAGGAAGCGTTGCTTTGACCGTCATTGCAATGGAATATGGTTCCATGCCCTTTGAACAACCCGCTGACCAGATGTTAACGGTTTTGTCAAACAAGCCAGCCTTATTGCCTTCAATTCTTGCCCGTAAAACTTCATGGCGCAGATGTTTAAAATGATGATCTTCGCGGAAAAACCGTGTCAGATTTGTAGTAACAGCATTGATAAAATCTGTAACTTCTGCATCGCCGCCTTTACTTGTTAGAAAGGCTAGATATTCCGCGAAATCAGCTAACCCAAGCGCCCTAATTCGGCGCGCAAGACGGGTATATACCATCTGCTCTTTATTGTCTCTCAAGCTAATGCCCGTGCGTTTGTATACAATCGCACGCAACGCTTCAAATTCAGCCTGTTCAAATTTAAATTCGCGTGAACTCATAGTAATTTCTTCATTTGGGGAATGACAAACTAGCCTGCACTTTCATCGGTCGGCAAAGGGGCGACGGAATCGCCCCTTGTTTAAGCATCACAAAATCAGAATTCAGCCCAATCGTCTTCATCTTCAGTTTGTGCAGACTTCTTTCTTGCTGCTGGTTTGGGGGCTGCCGCTTTACGTTCGCTAACACGGGGTTTCGTCATCACTTCCGATTCCGCCGCACCTGTATTGAAGAAAGAAACCCGGTCCTGCATTACCTCTGATTGCTCCTCAAGTGACCGTGCAGCAGCAGCAGTTTCTTCCACCAAAGCGGAGTTCTGCTGGGTCATTTCATCCATTTCAGCAACGGCCCTGTTAATTTCAGCAATGCCGGTTGCTTGTTCCTGGTTTGCAGAAGCAATTTCAGAAATCAGATTAGTCACTTCAGCGATAGAAGTAACAATCTCACCCAGTTGCTGACCTGCTTCATTCACCAGTTCAACACCGTCCTTAACCTGGGTATTACTATCAACAATCAGGCTCTTGATGTCTTTCGATGCTTCAGAAGACCGCTGTGCCAGCGCCCTTACCTCAGATGCCACAACGGCAAAGCCTTTGCCTGCATCCCCTGCCCGCGCGGCTTCCACTGCAGCATTCAATGCCAACAGATTTGTCTGGAATGCAATTTCATCAATCACCACAATGATGTCTGAAATTTTCTGAGAGCTGTCTTCAATGCGTGCCATGGCCGAAACAGCGTTATTAACAACCGTACCGCCTTTTTCGGCCACATCACGCGCTACTGTGCTTTGCTTGTTGGCCTGAGCCGCGTTATCGGCATTGGTTTTAACTGCACTTTCCATTTCTTCCATGGAAGCGGCTGTTTCTTCAAGGCTTGAGGCCTGTTGCTCGGTGCGCTGCGACAAATCACTACTGCCATCAGAAATTTCTGACGCCGCATTGCTAACTTCGCCTGCGCCCATCGCTATTTGCGACAATACCTCCGAAAGCTTTTCAGCCGTTCCATTGGAGTTTTGCTTCAACTGATCAAAGGTACCCTGATACTCATTGGAAATGCGTTTGGTTAGATCGCCCCCGGCCAGCGCTTCCAGCATTTCAGCTACATCCCCAAGTCCGGCAGCACAGGTTTCAGCAAACTGGTTGATGCCTGATGATACATTCAACAAGAAACCAGTTTTACCGTCCAGATCAACGCGCTGGGTTAGGTCACCTGCGACGGCGGCTTCCACAACGGTTGCAATCTCGCCTTCCACCGTACGTTCCTGTGTAACGTCGCCCCACTCAACCACTGTGGCCAAGCGTTCACCGTCGCTACCTACAACCGGATTGGCGATCAGGGTAAAGCGCCTGCTACCAACACTGATTTCGGTTGAATGTGTGCCTTCAAGCCGTTCAATCATACCGCGCTGGTGTGCGGGGTTCACATGGAAAACATCGGGATTAGCGCCAATCAGGTTGCCCGCATCAAAGCCCGGCAGCACTTTGCGGATATCCGCTTCGGCTACCTTGAACATATTCTGCATCGCATCGTTCATATAATTGATACGCATGTCGGCATCCGCCACCATCACATTGGCGGTTACGCGGTCAAGCGCCTGCTTTACTTGCGCATTGGCATCAGCAAGCTCTTTCGCTGCTTTTTCTTCAGCCAGACGATCGGTAATATCCGCCCATTCCACACTGGTGCCAATGCGTTCACCGCCCTCATCCATCACCGGATTAGCAATCAGGGTGAAGGTGCGGCCCCCAACAACAATTTGGGTCTCGTAGGTGCTTTCCAGTTTGTCCAGCATGCCGCGTTGATGTGCCGGGTTTTTGTGGAATATATCAATATTTGCGCCCATCAGATTGTCGGCGTTAAAGTTAGGCAGGTCCCGCTTCAGGTCTGCCTCCGCATGTTTCATCATCGCGACCATCGTCTCGTTCATATAGATGATATTATAATCTATATCAGCCAACATCATGTTGGTTTTGGCACCGTCAAGGGCCGTTCTGATGCGACCATTCTCAATGGCAGTCTCTGCAAGTTTGGTCTCTGCAGCCAATTGTTCCGTTTGGTCTTTCCATTCGACGCTTGTGCCGTACCGCTCTCCGTTCGTATCCTGCACGGGCTGGGCAATAAGGCTAAAAGTGCGACCGCCCAATTCAATACTTGTTTCAAAGGCCGACGTCAGACTACCAACCATACCACGCTGGTAGGACGGGTCTTTATGGAAGCCGTCGATGTTTGTGCCCAGCAGCTTGTTTGCGTTAAAATGTGGCAGATCTTTTTGAATGTCAGCCTCGGCATTCTGCATCATTTCAACCATACTGGTGTTGGTATAGATGATGTTGAAATCGTTATCTGCGATCATCACGTTGGTACGAGCGCTATCCAGTGCAGATTTGATTTTGGCGGTCTCAGCATTCTCCGTCGCCTCAAGTTTTTGCGCCGTAATGTCCGTCGCAAATTTCACAACTTTGTAGGGGTTGCCGTTTAAATCCAAAATCGGGTTATAAGAGGCCCTAATCCAAACCTCTCTGCCACCTTTTCCAAGGCGCTTGTATTCCTTCGCCTCAAATTCGCCTCGGTTAAGTTTCGCCCAAAAGTCTTTATATTCCTCACTCGCCGCAAATTCGGGTTCTGCAAAAATGCTGTGATGCTTGCCTTGCACTTCGCCAAGGCTGTATCCCATTACATTCAGAAAATTATCATTAGCGGTGATGATCGTGCCGTCCATATTAAATTCGATAACGGCTTGTGCTTTCCCTATAGCATCGATCTGGCCCACAAAATTTGCTGTGGCGAGCTTTTGCTCGGTTACATCTGTGGCATACTTCACAACCTTGAACGGGTTTCCGTTTCCGTCGAGAATGGCGTTATAGGAAGCCATGATCCAAACTTCCTTGCCGCCTTTTCCAATGCGCTTAAATTCACCAGCCACATATTCGCCGCGATTCAATTTTTCCCAAAACGCCCTGTATTCAGCACTTTCCGCCGTCGCTGCATCTACAAACATGCGGTGATGTTTGCCTTCCACTTCATACAATTGGTATCCCAACACGCCGAGGAAATTATCGTTCGCGGTAATAATTGTACCGTCCATATTGAACTCAATAACAGCTTGCGACCGTTTGATGGCATCAACTTGTCCGCGCATGTCGGTTATTTGATCGTTGTCGGTGCCAACATCAGCAGTACCGCCTTGCGCCACAAAATAAGCAGCGCCGCCCATAACCACAAATGTTGCGGCCCATACACCTATATCGCCAAGCTGTGCTCCGAAGAAGCTATGCAACACATATGTTGCAGCAAACGCTACCGCAAATGCCACGCCTGACCTCCCAAGCGCTGTTGCCATAAAGCCGTCGCCGCCTGTACCATCTACATTTGAAACACTGATATCTGCCATATTCGCCTCCTAAAGGCCTTTACATTAAATTTGTAATTTGTTTTAATTTCAAATACTTAAACAATATACACGCTCTATTCAGCTGCGCTTGTTACCTGCGCGACAAGGTCGTCAATGCTGAATAGTTTTTCAATTTCCAAAAGTGCCACCATACGCTCTTGCACTGTTATAAGCCCGGCCAGGAATCGCTGGTCGCCGCCGCTATCAATTTGCGGCACAGGCAAAATTTCGTCGGTATTAACAGTTAGAATATCGGATACAGCATCCACCAGCAGCCCCATTATCCTGTCACCTACCGCGATAATAATCATCACATGCAGTTCGGTTGCTTCCGTGAGGCCGTTACCAAACCGGCACCTGAGATCAAAAATGGGAACAATAATCCCGCGCAAGTTCAAAACACCGCGCACATGTTCCGGGGTATTCGGTAGCGTGGTAACCTTCACCCAGCCCTGAATTTCCCGAACGGCCATAATATCGACGCCGTATTCGCTATCATCCACCTTGAACGACACAAATTGCACCATCTTGCCGCTTGCAGCATCTTTATCATCTGTCCCGGTTTGCTCCAAACCAATCAGGCTTGGGTCAAACCCCTGGGGTACATCTTGATCTGTGGCTTTATCTTCAGCCATTATCGTACCTTCCTGTTATCCGTCCGTATTTTGAGAGGTTCATTGAACCCCACTCATTTATTTTCTGTACACCGTTCACTCAGCAGCCACGCCAGCGGCAATATTGTCATTCTGGTTAGTCTGCTTCTTACCCGCAACCACGCGCCGGTTTTCCAACTTTTCCTCAGGTATTTTCATTTTTGAAAGGCCGTCAATATCAAGGATGAAGCAAACGCTGCCATCGCCGAGGATGGTAGCTGAAGCAATACCTTCAACCGCTTTGAAGTTTGTTTCCAAAGATTTAATCACAACTTGCTGCTGGCCTGCCAGAGCATCAACCAGCAGCCCAACCGCACGGCCACCTTCGGTTTCTGCCAGAACCACCAAGCCTTTAGACGGATCACATTCACCGCCTTCCAAACCAAACACCTGCGAAATAGGCAGCACTCTGATGTAATCGCCGCGAATACGGATAACACTTCCACCGCCAACAAGCATTTCCACATCTTTTTTGGGTGGGCGCACGGTTTCGATAATGCTGTTGATAGGCACCACATATTTTTGGTCTGCCACGCCAACAATCATGCCGTCCAGCACCGCAAGCGTTAGCGGCAGCATAAGCCTGAAGCGCGTGCCTTTGCCGGGAAAAGATTGAACAGAAACTCGTCCACCAAGCGATTGGATGTTGCGGCGCACCACATCCATACCAACGCCTCGGCCGGAAAGGTCAGTAACTTCTTCAGCCGTAGAAAAGCCCGGCGCGAATATCAAATTATCAATTTCATTATCGCTTAACTGCGCATCAGCACTAATCACACCCTTTTCTTTGGCAAGACTTAGTACCTTTTCCCGGTTAATACCTCGGCCATCATCAATAATTTCAATGACAATACGTCCACCACGGTGTTCGGCAGAAAGGCGAATAGTGCCTTCTTCTGCTTTACCTGCTTCGCGGCGTTCGTCAGGCGTTTCCAAACCGTGATCAAGCGAATTTCGGATCATATGCGTAAGCGGATCAGCCAATTCTTCAATAACAGTTTTATCAACCTCGGTATCTTCGCCCACTGTAACCAAGCGTACTTTTTTACCCAGCTTCTTGGATACGTCGCGTACAATTCGGGGCATGCGCGAGAAAACAGATTTAACCGGCTGCATGCGAATAGACATAACATTTTCCTGCAATTCACGAATATGCATTGAAAGTTCGTCCATACCCGTGCCAACACGGTCAGCCGACATCTGGGCACCAAGCTCAATTTCCTGCGCCAGCATCGACTGTGTAATAACCAGTTCGCCGACCATATTCACCAGCCTGTCAACCCGGTCTACATCAACACGAATTGACGCAGCCTTAACCGCACTGGCAGCAGAGCCGCCCGCCTGAGCGGAACCCGCAGGCGGTGCCGCAGGTACCGAAACCGCTGGTGACGGCGAAGCAGCAGGCGATTCTGCTGCTGCCGCTGCAGGCTTCTCTTCTTTTGGCACCTCTATGGCTGAAACAGTGCCCGCACTTACCGCCGACACATCAACAAAAAAGCCAAACCCGTCATCTTCATCAGCGTCAACGCGGCACGGGCTAACATCTACTGAAACCACTTCATCCGTGCTATCCAGCGTAACAATTGTCAGGTCACAGTCGTCGATTACAAATTCGAAAACTTCATCAATATCTTCACGCTCGTGCGTGGTCCACAGATCAAACACCCAACTAAAATAGGCATCTTCCGGTTCCAGCGCCTGCAAGGATGGCAGCCGCGATATATCAATAGTTGTTTCTGTGCGGCCCAGGTCCTTAAGTTCACGAATAATCAGCAGTGGCTCGTTCGCATGCCGGTACATGGCTTCATGCGGGGTAAACTCAATGCGGAAATGTTTGGAATTGTCTTTTTCCACTGCGGCTTCCCCGGCATCCACCGAAGCACTGGCTGCAGCAGCGACAGTTGCTAAACCCTGATCATCTTCAGCGCTTCCATTCTTTGAACTGCCATTGCCAGCCCCACCGTTCCCGGCCAAAAACCTTTCAATCTGATCAAGCGCATCCTGACCATAACTGCCTTCCACTATTTCGCCGTTTTGAGAAAACCCGATAAGATCAGACAATACATCAAAACCACGGAACAGGGTTTCTACCAAGTCGGGTTCAACGGCTAGTTTTCCGTCCCGTAACTCATCGAGCAAAAATTCGAATTTATGAGAAAATTCAACCAGCCGGGCAAAAGAGAAAGCACTCGCACCCGCCTTTATTGAGTGAACCGCACGGAAAATCGCATGCAAAGTTTCGGTTTCATAGGACCCGGATTCCAAATCCGCCAGATGTTGCTCCATATCAGCCAACAACTCGGCACATTCCTCGAAGAATGTGACCTTAAACTGGGCAAATGGATCGTCATGTCCGGCTGGCAGCATAATTAACCTAATTTATTAAGTGATAAAACTTCGGTACGTGTCCTAAAAAGTTCCTGCTCATCGCTGGCGTGTATCGTGCGCCAGCCTTTATCTTGTCAGGAGCAAACCTTACCCACTACTTTCAGCAGCTTTTCCGGCACAAACGGTTTCACAATCCAGCCTGTTGCACCGGCAGAACGCCCCTGCTGTTTAATGTTGTCGTCAGATTCTGTGGTTAAAATTAAGATGGGCGTCGCACGAAAGCGGGGGTTTCCCCGAAGCTTTTGCACTAATTCAATGCCATTCATGTTGGGCATATTGATATCAGTGATGATGAGATCCACTTCCTCACCCTCAAGCGCACTAAGCGCATTAACACCGTCATCTGCCACAAAAACATCATAGCCCGCACCTTTTAAGGTAAAAGACACCATATCACGCATGGTTTTACTATCGTCCACAGCAAGAATTCGTTTACCCATCAGGATGCTCTCCATAATTCAATTCTGTCGGCCAGACCTACGGCCCCGAAACTCTCACACAGCGGCGGGCTGGGCTCGCTAATCTTAAAACTGCGCCCCCCTGCCCCAAACGCTGCAGCAGCAGCCACAAGCACTTCAATGCAAGGAGTAGAAACACGCTCAACTTCGCTACCATCAACCAACAGGTCACCGTCTGCATGCAACAATTTAAGCAGGTCACTTTTTAGCGCTTCTGCCGCAAGCAAATCCAATTCACGTGACAAGGTGAAGTTCAGCTTTTCAACAGTTTGCGCATTGACCATAAATATATCCGTCAATTGGCCCTCTTCAGAGAGCCGGATTTATCCCCAAGACAAGAAGACTAGGCGTTAAATGTTAATCGTTATTTAACGCCGTGAAAAGAATGGCTACAAGTTTAATTAAATTTTACGCATCCTAAATTGTGAAAGAATTCAGTAACATAACCTTAACGCGCAGTTCCCAATTGCAGGTGATGTCAAAAAACCTTACCATTTCTGTAGGAAAATAATTTGGCAACTTCCGAACACTACAATTCACCCTTCACATTCCCTGCTGTATTCGATACAAGAAAATCAGTCTTTCTGGTCAAAGAAGAATTGGGAATATCCATGAAAACTGTATTCGTGATGATCAAGTGTGAATTGGGTGAAACTTACGATGTTGCAGCTGTGATCGCTGATGATATTCCGGAAGTACGCAGCGTGCATTCCACATCGGGCAATTATGATCTGCTGGCTCAGTTCCAATTAGATGACGAGCAGGAAATAGGCCGCTTTATCGCTGGCACGGTGCAAACCGTGAAGGGCGTGAAAGACACCTATACTATTATCGGCCTCAATGCCTTCACCGAAGACGGCCCCCGCGAAGGCCCTGACGGCATTTAAAGCCGGCATTTAAAGGCTAAGCTTCAACATTTTGACTATGGCACAAGAAAAGGGGCCTTGCGGCCCCTTGGTTCATTACTGTCCTACAGTTATTTGCCTTACAGTTAGCCCATCAACTGTTTTTTGGCTTCAACCATAAATTCCGCCAGGCGTTTTTCGATACGGTGATCGGAAAAATCAACGCCAGCAGCTTCCAGATCTGCATGCACTTTGCGGATAACATCCGCATCACCGGCTTCTTCCAGGTCAGATTTAACCACTTCTGCCGCGTAAGCTGACACAGCATCACCTTCAAGCTTCAGCAGATCGGTAGCAATCCATTCGCCCAGCAATCTGTTCCGGCGCGCATGCGCCTTGAAATTCAGATCTTCATCATGGGCAAATTTTCCTTCAAATGCTTTTTCGCGGCTATCAAACGTGGTCATATCTTTTTCCTTTGGCCTAATTTTAGTTTGGCGACCCTACTTTATTTTCGCGGCCTGATTCTTTCATCAATGCCTGATTCTATCTTGAACTTGGTTAGCGTAACACAATTTTACAACTGCCTTAATGCTAACTTCGGCAATTTTGTTCGCATTTTCTAGGCCTTAGCAATTCATATTGCAAATTGTTATAGAAAGATTGTTCACAAGCTACAGTTCGGCTATGTTCGCGCCGCACCCACAGATGTTCCTTTTAGCGACGAGGAAAGGCATATATGTCCCGCCGCAACAAGTTATACGAAGGCAAGGCCAAAGTTCTTTTTGAAGGACCAGAGCCTGGCACCATAATCCAGTATTTTAAAGACGACGCCACTGCGTTCAATGCCGAAAAAAAAGGCACGCTCGCAGGCAAGGGCGTTATCAATAACATTATCAGCGAATATATTTTTAAATCGCTGACAGATATTGGCATTCCCAACCATTTTATCAAACGCACCAGCATGCGCGAGCAATTGATAAAAGCAGTTGAAATCATACCGGTTGAAGTGATTGTACGCAACATTGCAGCCGGCAGCCTTTCAAAGCGTCTTGGCATTGAAGAAGGCACGCCGCTGCCAAATCCCTTGGTGGAGTTTTGCTATAAATCAGACGAACTGGGTGATCCGGTAATTGCCGAAGATCATATCCTTACGTTCGGCTGGGCTGACGAGCATGAAATTGAGGAACTTACCCATTATTCCCTCAGAGTGAATGATTTCCTTTCCGGCCTTTTTGCTGCCATTGGCATCAAGCTGGTAGATTTTAAGCTGGAATTTGGCCGCCACTATGAAGGGGATGCCTATTCCACCATCCTCGCTGACGAAATTAGCCCGGATGGCTGCCGCCTGTGGGACACAAAGACCGGTGAAAAAATGGATAAAGACCGTTTCCGCCGTGATCTTGGCGGCGAAATGGAAGCTTATCAGGAAGTAGCGCGGCGTCTTGGCATTTTGCCATCAGCCGACGTAACCGCAATTGCAGACCACCTTAAGAAGGAAGGCCAGGCCAAATGAAAGCCCGCATCCATGTGACCCTGAAAAACGGTGTACTCGACCCGCAAGGCAAAGCAATTGAGCATGCGCTCGCAAACCTGGGCTTTGGCGGCGTAGACGAAGCCCGCCAAGGCAAATATATTGAGCTTGACCTCACGGAAACCAACCGCGAAAAAGCTCAGGCACAGGTAGATGAAATGTGCCGCAAGCTGATCGCCAATACGGTGATTGAAAACTACAGCATAGAGCTGGAGTAGCCCCCATGAAATCAGCCGTTATTGTATTCCCGGGATCAAACTGTGACCGGGATATGGCTGTCGCTCTGGAGAAAATCACAGGGCAAAAGCCACTTATGGTTTGGCATCAGGATTATGATTTCCCTGTTGTTGACTTTATCGCCCTGCCCGGCGGTTTTTCCTACGGCGATTATTTGCGCTGCGGTGCGATGAGCGCCCGCAGTCATGTGATGAAAGAAGTCGTGAAACGTGCGGGCGCAGGCGTGCCAACACTGGGTATTTGCAACGGCTTTCAAATTCTTGCAGAAACCGGCGTACTGCCCGGTGCCCTAATGCGCAACGCGAACCTGCATTTTGTGTGCAAAGACGTTGAGCTTACGGTTGAAAACACCGACACCATGTTCACCAGCGGCTACATAGCAGGCAGTAATATTACAGTGCCTGTAGCGCACCATGACGGAAATTATTTCGCTGACGATGCGACGCTCGACACACTTGAGGGCGAAGGCCGTGTTGCATTCAAATATGCGAACAATATTAACGGCGCGCAGCGGCGCATTGCGGGCATTACCAACAAAGCAGGCAATGTACTGGGCATGATGCCGCATCCGGAACGCATGATTGAACCGGCGCTTGGCGGGTCTGACGGCCGTATTCTCTTTGAATCTATAATGAACCGGCTCGGGTAAGGGTGCAGAAAATGACCAAAATTGATGACACCGTAATCACCCCCGAGATCGTTAAAGAGCACGGGCTGAACGAAGAAGAATACGCGCGCATCGTTAAAGCAATGGGCCGCGTACCCAATTATACCGAGCTGGGCATCTACAGCGTAATGTGGTCAGAACATTGCAGCTATAAATCATCCCGCTTTCACCTGAAGAAGCTCCCCACCAAAGCTCCGTGGGTTATTTGCGGGCCGGGTGAAAACGCAGGCGTAATTGATATTGGTGATAATCAGGCTGCCATTTTCAAAATGGAAAGCCATAACCACCCATCATACATCGAACCCTACCAGGGCGCAGCGACAGGCGTTGGCGGCATTTTGCGCGATGTATTCACCATGGGCGCACGCCCTGTGGCCAACATGAATGCGCTGCGCTTCGGTGAGCCAGGTCATCCAAAAACCAAACATCTGGTTTCCGGTGTTGTGGAAGGTATTGGTGGTTACGGCAACTGCGTGGGTGTGCCAACGGTGGGCGGCGAAACCAATTTCGACCCATCTTATAACGGCAATATTCTTGTAAACGCCATGACAGTAGGCATCGCTGATCAGGACAAAATTTTCTACTGCGCCGCAGCAGGCGTCGGCAACCCTGTGGTTTATGTTGGGTCAAAAACCGGCCGCGACGGCATCCACGGTGCCACCATGGCATCAACCGAATTCACAGAAGACACCGAGGCCAAGCGCCCAACTGTGCAAGTGGGTGACCCTTTCACTGAAAAGCTGCTTATCGAAGCCTGCCTTGAGCTAATGAACACCGACGCCATTATCGCCATTCAGGATATGGGCGCGGCGGGGCTTACCAGCTCCAGCGTTGAAATGGCATCCAAAGGCGGCGTCGGTTTTGAGCTGAACCTCGATAACGTGCCTCAGCGCGAAGCGAACATGACCCCCTACGAAATGTGCCTGAGCGAAAGCCAGGAACGCATGCTGATGGTGTTGAAGCCGGGGCGTGAAGCCATGGCACAGGCCATTTTTGAAAAGTGGGAGCTGGATTTTGCTGTGATCGGGGAAATTACCGATACAGGCAAGCTAACCCTCACGTTCGGCGGGGAAATTGTCGGCGACATGCCAATCGCAAGCCTTGTTGAAGACGCCCCCGAATATGAACGCCCTTATGAATATACTGCCAAACGCGAAAGCGCTTTGGTTGCGGCACCAGACGACCTGAACAAAGCCGTGATGGACATGGTTGGCGGCCCGCACTTGTGCTCGCGCCGCTGGATATGGGAACAGTACGACCATATGGTGATGGGCGACACCATCCAGCGCCCGGGCGGCGACGCCGCTGTTGTGCGCATCCACGGCACAGAAAAAGCACTGGCAATCAGCACCGATGTTACCCCGCGCTATTGTTTTGCTGACCCTTATGAGGGCGGAAAGCAGGCGGTTGCGGAAACATGGCGTAACGTGACAGCCGTGGGTGCAAGGCCACTGGCGATCACCAATTGCCTCAATTTCGGCAACCCGGAACGCCCTGACATAATGGGCCAGTTTGTTGGCTGTTTGGAGGGCATGGGCGATGCCTGCCGCGCGCTTGATTACCCTATCGTTTCCGGCAATGTGAGCCTCTATAACGAAACCAATGGTTCCGGTATTTTGCCTACCCCTGCCATCGGCGGCGTGGGTGTAATGGCTGACAGCACAAAAATGGCAACTATTCCCTTTGAGGGCGCAGGCCAAAGCGTGCTGCTAATTGGTGAAACCAAAGACGAACTGAACGTTAGCCTGTACCAAAAGCAAATTTTAGGTACGGAAAGCGGCAGACCGCCCCATGTTGATTTGGCCATTGAACGCCGCAACGGTGATTTCATTCGTATGCTGATTGAAAACGGCCAGCTAGCCACGTGCCATGACCTTTCAGACGGCGGCCTTATAGCTGCCCTGGCCGACATGGCGATGGCAGGCAAAGTGGGTGTGAACGTTACGCTGGAAACCGACCTGCCCCTGCACGCAGCCCTGTTTAGTGAAAGCCAAGCCCGCTACCTGCTGGCAGCCGACGCTGAAACAGCCGAACAAATCCGCATGGAAGCCAAAGACGCTGGCATCCCCGTGGCAGTGTTGGGCACCACAGGCGGCGACCGCATAACCGTGAACGGCGGCGCCGTGGACCTGAGCCTGGCAGCGCTAACCGAAGCCCACGAAGACTGGCTGCCAAACTTTATGGCGAACGCCAGCTAATTAACAGATTGACACCCCGGCGAAAGCCGGGGTCCGGAGCACAGTAATATAGCGCCTATACTGCGCTAATTTGGTTACCCAATATCCAACATTCGCTTAAACTCTTCGAAATTTCGTCGCCAGCAAATTGTCGCTATTACTGCATAGACGATAGTAAATATTGGTCCCACAAAAAGCGCACCAAAACTCATTGTTAAAAACAGCTCATCCTGCTCTGCATATAGAAATGGTGAAAAAAATAGCATCAAGTAAATTAGTGACAACAATTGCAATGCTGGCTTGAACTGCCCCCACCAAGAAAATAAAACTGGCATCCAGAGTGGATTACCTACCAAAAGTATATAGCCCAAGAAAAAAGACTGGTTCTCGCCTTCCTTGTCTGAAAAATCCATCTTTACAATGCTCCAGAGCACCCACAAAAGAATGGCAATGGACGCAAACCGAACCAGCCATCTTGCTGCCAATGCCACATAGCCAAATTTTGTTCTAAACTTCTCAGCAGAAGCTTCTTTTCCCACCAACTCGACGCCGGGGTCAATTGGTGCAATTTCATCTAGAACTGTCATGCGCCGACGTTAGCTTGGCGCTTGCAACCAGCGCAAGGTAAAATCTTTTTGCCCACGAAGCCCCTGCCTCGAGCACCGTTTGGATACGGGGATCAAATCGCGGTATGACGAATGGAGCCGCTTCAGATAATAAAACTACATCCCGATCAATTGGTTACTGACCTATTTATCAGCACCTTCATGATCTCGCGATGAAACGAAGGTTTAGTATCAGTGCCAATCGTTTCTTGTCATTCTCCAGAAAAATTCAGGAGGAAACATGAAACAGATTGTTGGGTATATAGCCGCATTAATGCTTGGCGGGTTGGCCGCAGTGTCATTCACTTCACAGGCTGCTACCAATGCAGCAACATGGCAGCTTGCTTATGCGCATGATGCTGCGGGCGAAGCACAGGAAGGCAGCAAAGAAGCGCTTGTCAACGCTATCATAAACGGTAAACCTGTGCGCGTATATTGGGCGGGAAGGCGTGTGCAGCATACCATTGATGCAACATTTCTTACCGTACTGGAAGACGAAGTATTTGCACAAATGCGCCCCATCACAGCACAAAAGCCGTCCGTAGACCCTGCTGCGATCACTTTGCGTGACGGAACGTGGCAAACTGTGTTTGCAACTAATGGTGACCGCGCCCTTAAGTGGTTTGTGCAATACTAGGTGCGGCCTATTTTAAAGGGCACTCCGGTCTGGTTTTATTCTGCGAAGGCTTGTTATTAAGAAAGGCATCAACAGCATCCCACATGGGCAGTAAGGCTATCGACAGCCCGTCCTGCCTGGCTTTTGCAAAAGATCCCTTAATACCTTCTTTCGCTTTTGCATTAAAAATATCATTCGCAATCAGGTTTGGCGCAAAAGGGCGGTTCGTCGCTTTAAGAGCTGAGTCTGTCAAACTATCCCAGTGGATAGGATACACACCCTCTGCTTTGGTTGCTGTCACCACCTCGCGCCAATAATCATCCTGATACTGTTTGTTTTTACTGGCCAGCCCGCCAATGCCCAGAAACACCGTATCAACATCAAGGTCCAAGGCTGCGAGGGCACCTTCTTTGTATCCCGCGCTTGCATGAACCAGTGCTGTGCCTTCAGTGTGCTCAATAAGCACCGAATACACAAGCCCCGTGCCGTAAGATGCCACCGGCGCAGGCGGCGTTAGAGGCGCGGTAATCTCCGGGTTGAGCTTTATCAGTTTTTTTAGCAATTTGCTTGGGTTCTCGAAATGTTCAGTTTCAAACAAGGTTATTTTAAAATTACCAAAACATCTGTAATCGCCGTCGCTCATAACCGTCGTTCTTCTGCCAACGTCACAGTCGTTGATGTCTTCACACGCGCCCAGTGCAATGTTTTTGGTAGACTGAGACCCAAGCAGCGCAACGCCCGGCTTTTTCGCAATTTCTGCTACATCCATGGCATGATCATAATGTGAATGCACTGGAATAAGCGCTGCAATTTCGGGATTGCCCAATCGCTTAAGTCCCGCGTCAATCGTAGCGACATCCGGCTCTATCTTGCCAAAAATTCCGTCCGATACGTCAGGCCTTGTAAACCAGCCATCAATCATAATGTTGGTTTTACCGTCTGAAAACATCATGCTGGACGTGCCAAAGAAACGCACTGTTACCGGCGCAGTTGCCGGGCTTGCGTAGCTATCATCAAATTCTGACAGGTCTGTGCGAACGCTGGCCATAATTACAAGAGCAACCACCAACAGTAGAGCTACACCCAAGCCCACCTTTGCTATTTGTTTTACTATTTTCATCTGGCCCTCTTTATGTATCTCACGTACCAAAAACACACCCTGAACAGGGCTGGTTATTTTGAACGCACCAATTCATCTTGTGCCACCAGCGCCGCAAGTGCCGAATAATCCTCACAATTGTGCTATAACTTACAGCATAGTCAGTATTTGCAAATACAAACAACAGGAGACCGTACCATGAAAGCACTTTTACCGCTTACCGCAACAGCGATGATTTTGGCGCTAGCCGCGTGCGGCGAGGCCGAGAAAAAGCACGAAGCAACCGAGGCACCTGCCACCGCTGTAGAGGAAGAAAAAAGCCGAAAGGTCATGGATAATGTGGAAGATGTGGTGATGGAAAAAGTCGCCGAGATGACCGAAGCATTAAAGTTGGATACCAGCTCGCTCGACAGCTTCACCTCCAGCCTAAGCGCGATGAAAGCCTCCCTCAGCGGTGATCAGGCCAGCCAGTTAACGTCTGCGCTTGCATCAATGGCCAAGGGCGCAACATCTGATAAAAAAGATGGATTGCTGGGTGCAGCCAAAGACATGGCATCAGGCAAATCAATGGAAGAAAACCTTTATGAAACAATGGGTAACAAGCTGAGCGGCCTAACGTTCGAAGATATTCTTAAAATGGCGGGCTAATTGCTCTGACCGAGGAAGGATTTTGGGGTCACCCCGGGGCTTAACCCCGGGGTCCATCTATCAGACACATCAATGTTTCAAGCATCGTATGGATACCGGGGTCAGGTGGCGCAAGCGCCCGCTTCGCAAGCCCGGTATGACAATCTATCGCTGCGCCCCCTTCCCGCTCGTCACTCGACGACTTGATCGGCGAGTCTATGTTTATGCTTCAAAACTGGATGCGCCGGTCAAGCCGTCGCATGACGATTTTGGGGGTCAAGCCGTCGCATGACGAATTTTAGCTCTATTTCACCTTTACCAGCCGTACGGCTGCGCCGCCGCCTGAGGCGAGGTTTAAAGACAGGCTATCGCCCGCTGTTACTGTTTTGTTGATAATATCAATGGCGTAGGCGTTGGTTTTCCAGTCAGCGTCTTTGCCGTCAACATAGATCTCGGCCTTGTAGGTTGCGCCCTCATCAAGGAAATCAAGCGACAGATCCAGTGTGCGGCCCTTATCCCCTGTGATGCTGCCAATATACCAATTATCGCTGTTGCGGTCTTTGCGCGCAAACGTCACATGCTCGCCAATTTCCGCCGTCAGCGCGATGCTTTCAGCCCAGTCGGTGGGTACATCGCGGATGAATTGGAACGGTGCCAGATTGGCCTTGTAATTCTTCGGCAGGTCAGCCGCCATCTGGATGGGGCTATAAACCACCACATAATAAGCAAGCTGCTTGGCGATGGTGCTTTCAATCCGGTTGCCGGGCTGCAGGTCTTCGATATGCAAATCAAAAATACCCGGCGTGAAATCCATCGGGCCCGAAAGCATGCGCGTAAACGGTAGTATCACCGCGTGGCTGGGCGGATTACCGGGTGTACCCCAAGCGCTGTATTCCATGCCGCGTGCGCCCTCGCGGGATATCCAGTTGGGGTAGGTACGCCGCAAGCCTGTATCTTTAATCGGCTCGTGTGCATTGATGGAAATCTTGCGTTTCCCGGCGGCGATCAACACGCGCTCGTGGTGATTGCTCATAAATTGGCCATCGTGCCACTCTTTCACTGGCGTGCCATCATCCAAAACGCGGTCTATCTGTCCGCCGTCGGCCACATAACCGGTTTTCACCTTTTTAATGCCCATCTTCTCATACAGGTCAAACGCCGCTTCCATCTGGCTCTCATAGTTGCCTACATCGCCCGATGTTTCATGGTGACCAATAATCGGCACCCCTTTTTCAGCTGAATAGCGTGTGAGTTCTTCAATATCAAAATCAGGATACGCTTCAGTGAACTTAAAGATAGCACCGTTATTGAACCAATCACCGTCCCAGCCGATATTCCAGCCTTCCACCAGTACGCCGTTGAAACCGTATTTGGCGGCAAAATCAATATAGCGCTTCACTTCAGAGGTAGTAGCCCCGTGCTTATCGCCAGACCCCCAGGTGTTTACAGCTAAATGCATACCCCACCAGATACCCACATATTTACCGGGTTCAATCCAACTAACGTCCCCCATTTTATTGGGTTCATTCAGGTTAAGGATAAGGTCTGATACCAGCAGGCCTTTGGCGTCGGCAGAAACCTGCACAGTGCGCCACGGTGTTTTATGTCCGGCTTTCAGCGTTACCTTTGTACCTTTGTGATTAGGCGAAAGGTCAGCCTCGAAGCTGCGACCTTCGGTACGCTTCAGGCTCATGCCGGAATAATCCAGCAGCGCTGCCTCGTGCAGGCTAACGTGCGTACCACTTGCCAGCTTGAAGGTAATCGGCGTATGCGCCAACCCTACATCTGTCATCGGCGTGGTTTCATACAAATATTCATAGCGGTTACCCTGACGTGCACCAATCCACCACGCCGTGCCCGCCTGATCAAAATTAAATTCTGTCAGTTCATCGGTGATTTCATCACCTGCCACGCTATCGGGGAATATATAGCGGTAGCCAAGGCCGTCGTCATACAGCCGGAACTGTACTTTCAGGCTATCTGCGCCGCCCGCAAGCTCTACTGTCGCCTCAACGTAATGGTTGCGCACATTTTTGCGCTCGCCCCACGGCTGTTCCCATGTTTGGTCAAAGTCACTGGTTTGTATGTTTTCCAGCGTAAGATGACTCGAGAAATTTTTGCCTGATTTCAGCTTAAAACCCAGCTTTGACGGAGCAATCACCATTTCATCGCCGCGTTTCACCGCGTAAAAAGCACCGTCTTCGCCTGCACCAATGATAAGCGTGAGCGTACCGCCCGGTGACACAATAGCTTCCTTGGCCTGCAGGCCCATAGAACCAACAAACAACAGAAAGACAGCAAATAATTTAAGATGAAACGGCATGATTGTCCCTTATAAAACATAGAAAAAACAGAGACTTACGCCGCTGTTTACGAATATAACGCTATAAGGGAACTTGTGCTTTTTGGTATCCGGCGCTCTTTGAGCTGCCGTTATTTCTGCGCCGACATTAAGTGCCCGGGTGGCATCTGTCAATCAGGCACAGAAATTTTATTACAGTCAGACTTTTAGCATGCTGCCAACAGAAACACTGCGAAAAGGCTATCCGCATCCGTCCATACATGCTGCTTTTTCCAACCAGCAGCCGCAACCATTTCCTCAAATTCATTGAGGCCGTATTTATAGCTGTTTTCGCTGTGTATGGTTTCGCCTTCAGCGAAGGTGAAGGTTTTATCCGCCACGCGCACGCTTTGTGCAGCAAGACTTGCCATATGCATCTCAACACGGCCCTGTGCCTTATTGTAAACAGCGCGGTGTTTGAACTTTTCCAGAACAAAATTTGCATCCAGTTCTCGGTTGATACGCCGTAGCATATTCAGGTTAAACGCTGCCGTTACACCTGCAGCATCGTCGTAAGCAGCTTCCAGCACCTGCGTATCTTTTTTCAAATCAACACCAATAAGAAACTGATCTGCAACTGTGCTGGTACGCAGGGATTTTATAAACTCAGCCGCTTGGGCGCGGTGCAGGTTTCCTATGGTTGACCCAGGGAAAAACAACAGCCGCTGGCCTTTTGATTTGGCTGGCAGATCAAAAGGGGCCATGAAATCAGCCACAACCGGTTCAACCGCGAGACCGGGATAATCCTGCCGCAGTCCCGCCGCTACCTCCAGCATAAATTCCTCGGATATATCCACTGGCACATAGCGTTCTGGTGCAGCCAGCGCCGACAACAATATACGGGTTTTTATACTGGCTCCGCTGCCGAGTTCAACAATTTCAGCGCCCTCTCCCAAATAACCAGCGATTGCTGCCTGATTATCCTCCAGAATGCCAATTTCGGTGCGGGTGGGGTAATATTCCGGCAGATCACATATCTGATCAAACAGTTCTGACCCTTGTTCGTCGTACAGGTATTTGCATTCCAGTGTTTTTTGCGGCTGCGACAGCCCGTTACAGACGGATGCCAAAAATTCCAACTTAAACGCGTCTACATCTGCTGCAGTGGAATTATCAGCTACTGCATTATCTTTTATTTTATCAAACACTTATATATCCTCCGCGAGCCGCAACCCGGTAAATTGCCACCGCGTTGAAGGGTGCCAGAAATTTCTGTAGGTAGCGCGCATATGCCCACCCGGTGTGACACAAGACCCACCACGCAGCACCTGTTGGCCGCTCATGAACTTGCCGTTATATTCACCCACCACGCCTTTATTGGGTTTAAAGCCTCTGTAGGGGGCAAAGCTGCTGGCTGTCCACTGCCACACATTGCCGTAAAGGCCTGCAACGCCGCCGTCTTCGCGGTCATATACAGGGGCGGGCCTAAAGCGGCCTGATGTGGCAAAATTGCCCTCCATCGCCTGTCCCTGTTCCGCGAGGTCTTGGGCCGCAAGTTCCAGCTCAAATTCGCTTGGAAGGCGCTTGCCCGCCCATGTTGCATACGCATCGGCTTCATAATAGGAAACATGACAAACAGGCGCATCCATATCCACAGGCTGCATACCGCGCAGGGTCATGGTCCACCAGTTTTCGTTTCGCTGTTCCCAGTAAAGCGGCGCATGCCATCCGGCAGCCTGTACTTTGGCCCAACCGTCAGACAACCACAAAAGCGGGTTTTCATACCCACCATCAGCAATAAACGCAGCCCAGTCGCGGCCTGTTACCGGTGCGTTTGCCAACCGAAACCCATGCACCAACTGCTGGTGCCTTGGTGCTTCGCAGTCAAAATGAAAGCCGCCGCCGTCGCCCGCGCCAAATTCCAGTACACCACCACCAAATTCGGTGTAACCGCCAGCCAGCACCCTGCCCGGCTCAAACGCTAACGGTCCCGGGTCACGGAAGGCCGGCTTTAAGGGGTTCAGGGCAAACAGATGCAATATATCGGTTAACAGCAGTTCCTGATGTTGTTGCTCGTGGTTCAAGCCAAGCTCTACAAGTCCGGCAACTGCGGGGTCAATACCATCAGCCATTAGCCTGTCCATATGGGTATCAACATACGCGCGGTACTGCTTCACTTCATCAAGGCTTGGCCGCGTGAGCATACCCCGCTTAGGGCGGGGCTGGCGCGGGCCAACGGCGTCATAATAACTGTTAAACAGAAATGGATACTGCTGGTTAAACTCTTGGTATCCCGGCAAATATGGCTTGAGAATTACTTCTTCAAAAAACCAGCTCACATGGGCCAGATGCCATTTAACCGGGCTGGCGTCTGGCATGGACTGCACGGTGGCATCCGCATCGGAAAGGCCCGCCGCCAACGCATCAGTTTCCCCTCGTATATGCATAAACCGTACACGCAGTGTATCTGGCTCATCTATAACAGCCTGTTTTTCTTTAGGATGTAGGTCCATCCTGCTCCCCCTTTTGTTTCCTCACAGCCTTTATTTTTTCATAGCTACCAGCGTTACCCGGTCGCCGTAAAAGGCAACATAATCCGCCAATTGCACCACTTCGTCATACGGCGTAGCGTATGCCCACATCACGGGCTGCGCTGAACCATCACCCGCCACACACCAATAAACAGCGTGCCCCTTAAACGGGCAATATGTAGAAATATCAATTTCCTGCAGTACATCAAAGCAAACGTTGGCACGCGGCAGATAATAAACAGGGCTGTGGCCAGTTTCTGTCAGTAGTATGGCATTATGGCTGTTTGCTATCACAATTGGCCCAGCCATCACCGACACATCGCCTTGAAAAGGCTGCATGCGAATTTCATAATTCGAGTGCTTGGCAAAACCCGGCGCACTGTTGTTGCCTGCCAATATTTCTGACACTGATTCTTCTTGCCTTAAAGCTTCTGGCATCATGGTTCCTCCCGCTACCGGATAACTCCATGCTATTTAATGTCGCCGCCCACGATTGCGCGTTGCAATTTTGCTTTGGGCTATAGGCATATTTGCTACAGGCTGTCCATTCTTGAGAAAGACACCGTATCACAGCCTCGTGATCGTGCAAAATCCACAAAAAAGCCCCTGATGGTTCAGCAAAAAAAGGGCACCCGAAGGCACCCCTTTTTCAAACATGGCTGTAAAGCACCCTATTCGTTTGATGCCAAAACCTTTTCTGCTTCTTCCACCGCAGCGAGATTATCGTTTGAATTACGGTCAACCAGCTTGTTGTAGGGGTCAATGCCTGCAAACGTCGGCTTTTTATCAACAATAATTTCAATCGTTGATTTCGCCCCGGTAATGCGGCGTTTTTCCAACATCAGCACATCATCCGCACCGTAACCATCGGCAGCCGGGCTTTTTAGGAAAAGCCCAATATCCACAGGAATATCAAAGTCGGCTTTGGTTTCTCTGCCTTCTTTGTCGGCATAAACCTTGGCTACTTCCACATCCAGCGAAACCTTGAACCTGCCGTCTGCCATCTCTTCAACGGTGCTATCCTTCATCTTCACATCAAAGAGAGTGATCTTCTCGAAAAAGTCTTCAATCAAGCCGGTATTTTCCGGGCCTGCTTCTTCTTTCAAAATTTCGACAAGGTCAGATGAAATAGCATAGGGTGCACTCTTATAAGCCCGCAGCTTGATCAACCGCTGCAGTGAACGGTTCACAACGTCTTCGCCGACATAGTCTTTCAGCGCATACATAATCACCGCGCCTTTGCGGTAATGAATATATTGCTGATTTTCCACGCGGTACAAAGGCAGTTCGCCTTCCGGGTCACCGCCCCGTGCAGACAAATACCGGTCCAGTTCATACTTCAGGAACTTGCGAATTTGGTCTTTGCCGTATTTCTGCTCCATCACCAACAAGGCACCATACTGCGCCAGTGTTTCCACCAGCATTGTGCCACCTTGCGTATTGGCCGACATCACCTGATGCGCCCACCATTGGTGTGCCATCTCGTGTGCTGTCACATAATACGGCAGGTCAATTTTGCTTTCATCGGTAATATCCGCAATAAAGCCAATGCCTTCCGAATAAGGAATTGTATTTGGAAAAGCCTGCGCAAAAGTACGGTACGACGGGAATTCAAGAATACGCACCTGCTTGTGCTGATACGGGCTGAAGGCCTTATTGAAATAGGCAAGGCTGTCTTTCACCGCACCAATCATGCGTTCCACATTGTAGGTATGGGGCGCATGGTGGAAAACCTCAATATTGATGCCTTCAAATTCGTCTTGAACCACCTCATATTCTGCAGAAAGATAGCTGTAGAAATTAAGGATAGGCGCATCCATTTTATAAGTGAAATACCGCCTGTCTCCTTCTATCCATTCTTTCTCCAAATATCCTGGCGAAATAACAGTTTGGCCAGCCACTGTTGAAACTGTGGTTTCAAAAGTAATGAAATCACTGTCTTGGCGAATATAATTGTTACCGTACTGATTGGCCTCTTCAAGCTTTGGCGTACGCGGCAAAGGGTCAAGCCCGTGTTTGCGCCGTGTATTCCGGTCAGCCAGCATGCCGCCCGGGAAAAAACCAATATAAGGCGTTATGTCACTGTTATTGATAAAAGTGCCATTCCTTACAAGCGTTACATCATTGCCTGCATGCTGAAAGCCTTGTTGCTGAATTATGGTTTCAAACTTCAGCGTTCGCTTTTCACCCGGCACCATCGGCGTATCCAGATCAAAGATATAATAGTTATAGTCTTTGTCATGGGATGCCTGCTTGGCCCCTTCCAGTTCCAGCAGTGGTATGTCCAGATTGTCCGGGAAAAGAATGTGCACCGTAGCGATTGCCTGATCTGTTTTGTTTTCAAGTACCTGTGTTGAACGTGTTTCCACCCGACGTTTATACGGGTAAATATCCACATCAATATTCACAGAAATGGTGCGCGGCATCGGCAGATTTTCATACTGCCTGTATTTTTGCTCGTAAGCGACAGATTGCAGTTCGCGGTCATCTGCCGTGACATAGCTGTTTAGAACATTGGTATTGTAGAAAATATACCAGCCAGTCCCAACAAGTGCGATAAGCGCTACAGCAGCAGGCAAAGCCAAGCTTAGCTGTTTCAGTTCACGCAAGTTACGCAAGCGGAATTTGAGCGGCTGCAATGTTCCTCTGCTCCACAGCAAATAAGTGAACAACAGAAGCAACACAGAAAATGCCGCCCAGTAAGCCCGTACCCAGCCATCACCTTCAATGAAGCGGCCTGAGCCATTCATGTCAGACAAAGGCGTGTCCAGGCCTTCCGCAAACAGATAAAGCGGATGTTCAAAGCCGAACTGATTCAGAATAATTGTGGAAATCAGATAGACCACCATAATCATCATGCCAATGAACCGGTTCTTAACAAGCACCTGAACAAAACATGCCAAAACAGCCATCATGACAAACGGCATTGAAAGATGCATCAATCCACGTTGCAAATAGAGGCTAATTTCAAAGCTGTCATAGCCACCAGCCAATTGCACAGCAATTGCCATAACAATACCAAGAACCAGAATGGTAACCAGTACGAATGCCAGAGCTATTAATTTACTTACAACAAACACCCAGTTTGGTGCAGGCATGGCATCAATTATTTCACTGAATTTGGTGGTACGTTCCCGCCATATAATATCTGCGCTGTAAAAAATAATAACAACAATAAGCGCCAGGCCCAAACCACCCTCTATTGCCTGAATCATCAAGCGCGTTACCGGGTAAGCATCAAGTCCATATCCTACATTTCGGTTGAAAAGTGCGGTAAACGTAATGAAAACACTGAAGCCAACCACAATTAAAAACGGCAAGCTTTTGAGCACAGACATTACTTCAAATCTGGTTCGCAGTAAAAACTGCTGATAAGCTGTACCAAAGCTCCAGATTGCAGTGCCCCTGATCCCAGTAGGGATAGTCTCTTTATGAGCACTGTCTGCTATGGCCGTTTTGTTTTTCTTTTCTTTAGGCATCTTTGCCGCCGTGCGGAAGGAAAACAGCCCATACGAAAGGGCAACAAAACCGGCAGCAATGCCAAACCATATAAGACGGTTCATCAATATAATACCGTCGTAACCCAGCAGTGTGGTGTTACGTTCAATGGCTGTCCAATAACGGGTATATTCACCGAGAGTGCGCATCATGAAGGGATCCAGAAGCGCCGTAACTTCCCGATATTCAGGGCCGTTTAGCAGGCGGAAACCCACAAGATACAAGATCAAAAGCCCCATTACTGCCAAATAGCTATACATAATGCTGCGTGACATCACCGCCACCGCATAAATGATAGAAGCAATCGCCAAAATGGACGGCACCACCAGCGTGAAGTAGATGGCAAAATAATGGCCAAGATTGGTAGGTGCCAACGTTTCAGGGTCTACTCCGGGCCAGAATGTTCCAAGAAGCGAGCCAAGCGGTGCACCGGATAGCGCCAATACCAGCGCAATAAACGACCCAAAGAACCGGCCAAACAAATAATCTGTTTTTGATATGGGCGTAGAAAAGAGAATGCCGTCAAATTTGTGATCCACATCTTTCAACAGCGCATTCGCCATGAAAGCAGGAATGGAAAATATTGCAAAAACATTAATGATTAAAAGAGTTTGTGTTAGAGCGAATGGTGAATTCACCAACACATTACCGCCAGCACCAATGCGCACATTGTCGCTGGACATAGCAAAAAACGTAAGCAGGAAAAAGATAGCAAACGAAACAATTGTTTGCGGTGATTTTAGCATGTAGCGCAGCTCATTGCGCGCGATACGGAGCATCATCATTGTATGTCTCCTTACGCTGCGACTGCGGTATCGGCGCTGGCGTCAGCACCGTTTTTGCGGCTGGTATTGATCGCAGAGAAATACACATCTTCAAGGTCCGCCGCAGTGGCTTCAAAGCCATCGCCGGGGTTTCCTTCAGCATTCACACGTACAGCCACCCGGCCAATGGTAAGATGGTTCGAAATAACATTATAGCCGGCTTTGTGGGCTTCCAGCTGGTCTTTTTCGATAACCTTCTTCCAGATGCGGCCTTCAATTTCAGCCATCAGGTCAGCCGGCGTGCCTTGCGAGATAATCTCGCCGCCTGCCAAAATCGCCATATTGGGGCACAGGTCTTCAACATCAGACACAATATGTGTGGAGAGAATAACCACCACATCTTCGCCGATTTCAGAAAGCAGATTATGGAAACGGTTACGTTCTTCCGGGTCAAGGCCCGCCGTTGGTTCGTCAACAATAATAAGCTGCGGGTTTCCAATAAGGGCCTGCGCAATGCCAAAGCGCTGGCGCATACCACCAGAGAAAGTTGCAAGTTTCTTTTTGCGTACTTCAAACAGGTTGGTTTGCACAAGAAGGCCTTCTACAACCTGTTTGCGCTCCTTGCTGTTTGTAATGCCTTTCAGCACTGCAAGATGGTCCAGAAGGTCGTAGGCTGACCCACGTGGGTATACGCCAAAATCCTGCGGTAAATACCCCAGCGTGCGGCGAATGACGTCAGGCTCGGTTAGCACATTGGTATCACCGAACATAATGCTGCCCTCAGACGGCTGCTGCAGTGTGGCAATAGTGCGCATCAAAGATGATTTTCCGGCGCCGTTTGGCCCAAGCAGCCCGAACATGCCTTTTGGAATATCAAGATTAATATTTTTCAGCGCCTGTACGCCGTTTGGGTATGTGTGTGTTAAATTCTTGATTGATAGCATCGCTGTCTTCCCTTTATTTTTATTGTTGCTCGCATTTTTGCGTTTTATTTTTTGGGCCCGGATATTTATCCAGTCACTGATCAGGCGAAAACCTTACAGGTCTGTCAAGAAATTGAAGCCCTTTGGCGGTTAGAAAAGTCGAAAAAGTAAGATTGTGCCAAATTTCACATTGAATGCGACATATAGTGACGCAAAAAAATTACTGTATAACGATAATTTCAGTACACCTTGAGAGGAAGATTCGAAAACACCGTATCCCTCGGCCCCTCATCTGAAAACGAATTTCTTTGATGACATTATTCCTGCCATATGAGCAAACTATGCGCCGAACCATGAGGGGCATTCAGCTCTGCCCTACCACATTTCCTACAGGACCACCCAATGCAACTTGAAGCGTTTTTAAAAGAAACATACGGCATGGACGGCAAGCTTACCCGGCTCGGCGGCGAGCTGGACGAAAATTATGTTTTTGAGGGTCACTTTGGCCGTCGCATCTTTAAATTGATGCGCCCAGACTGTGATGCAGCGTTTATTGATATGCAAATCAAGGCGCTACAGCACCTTGCCAAAACAACACTGCCATTTGAAGTACCAGAGGTTATACCTGCGCTTGCTAGCGAAAACATCGTCCATTTTCCAGCCCCCGGCAGCACCCGGCTTGGATGGATGACCAGTTTTTTAGGCGGCGACCTTATGGCCAATTCACGGCCCTGGACACCCGCGCTGGCGCGCGCGCTCGGCGAAGCATTAGCGGTTCTTGATGTGTCACTCCAGGGCCTGTCACACACAGAATTAACACGAGATCACCCATGGGACATGCTGAAAGCCGCATGGATCAAGGAGAAAACACATTTATTTGAGGGTGAAAATGCACCCACGCGTGTCACGATCCTTGTCACACTTATAAATCAGTATGAAACGCTGTTACC
>Ga0316204_10001759_pt1 | contig 54967 bp, 58 predicted proteins | sample 6monrhotite_MG_2_FD_205661 | JGI IMG/M metagenome (GOLD analysis project Ga0316204, IMG submission 205661) | Microbial mat bacterial communities from mineral coupon in-situ incubated in ocean water Damariscotta River, Maine, United States -... | ecosystem: Environmental > Aquatic > Marine >... | reverse complement strand
CCCGTTCCACCAAGGATAAGGATAGAGGGGGGCGAACCCTTTTGTGTGGTTGAATGCCCCCATGATAGCGCAGATAAGAAAAAACCGTGGCGGGCGGTTTGTTAATAGTTCGTGCGATCGATCCCATAGAATGACCACTTCCCCATTTATCCCAAATTATAACTCTCTTACGCTCATCCATAGCCGCTGACTTGTACATACGCTGTAATCCTTCTTTGTTTTAAGATTAATATCGTATGTTGCAGTGACCCGTTGAATCCATCACCTTTATTTATCGGGGGTATTACCTATCGGATACAATATGAGTAAAATCCTCAGAAAGATTTTCTTGTGTCGGCTTGAAATCCTGCTTTGCTCTTCACTCTCTAAAATATCAAAGGCAGAATGGCCTTTTCTAGTACCGATTAATTAAGACGCTTTCGACCCGGATTTTGATGTGCCGAGCTTGGTGATGAAATAATCCAGATTTTCTGGATCGAAATCATCTTCGCAGTTCGTTAACATTCGCTCTAACATACGTTGTTGGAATCTATCTCTATCTTCACTGGCGCTTGTTTCCATATCTTTTGCCACATCAAGCGCCGCAATGACAATAGGTAGCATTTCTGGCGATAATTTACATTGCCGATAAATCGCTTCAATGCCCATCCTTCCCCGATCATGAATAAGTTTATAGGCACTACTGATGGGAATATTACATAATTTGGCAAGGGCCGCTTCAAAGAAAATCACATCACCCATACAAATCGCTCTGAAAATCAATGTTTCGGTCAACCGGCCATGGCTATGCAATTGATCCACAAGCCGGCGAACATCCAAAACATCCGTTCCTTCGCTGAGCAGACTAACGGTCGCTCTTTCACGGGCGCTCAAGAATAAATCCATAACCATGTCAGCCGTCATTTCATGGCGCGTAACCAAATGATCGCGCATTTTTTCAGAAACAAGTGACACCAAGCGTTCGGCAACATTTATCGGCAGTTTTTGACGGTTAGCCAAGGAAGAACTCACGGCTTCTACTTCGCCAAACTTATCCATGACCCGGCCCATGGTTTTTTCCTGAAGATCCGCACCCTCGTTTGAAACCAATGTGGCTATCACTTCTTCACTGTCACTATTTTCAACGATGGCATCGGTAAGATTCGCCGAAATATTTTCCCGCCTTGCTATGGCAATTTGGCTTTCGGGGCTCTGGCTTTTAACAATTTCCATCAAATCATCATCGGTCAAAACTTCGGAAAATTCAAGCATGGGCCCGGCCACACCAACCACATCATTTGCCAAGGACAAAGCCACATTATGGGGCACATTAGGATTGTCCTTCAAACTGTCGGACAAAGCAGAGCGAACCCGCTCTTCGGCATCCTTAACCATAATTTTGAAAATATCTTCGGCAATTTTACGTTCACGATCGGTCATCTTGCCTGTGTTGAATGTATTTCCCACCTTTTTGGCCGCTTCCGCCCTATTTTCAGGTGTGGGATCATTCAAGAGTTTTTGTATGTCCGAGCTTGTAAATGTTTCAGTCATCGAATCCAGTGCCTTTATTTTAGACAGGTAAAAGTAATATTATGCTGCCCGCTTCCCTCCATAACCACCCCCATGATTACGCATCATCCATCAAACAACTCTATTTCATCACCCTATTTTTAACAAAAGAGGTTAAACTGTCGTTAATATACGCTATAAGAAACAACAAAATTAAAAAATAATCAAAATAAATAATATTCAAGGAGCCTTCATGATCAACAAACTCAACCAAATTATCCTCAGTCTGGCGTTATTATCAGGGCTCATGACGTCGTCGGCGCAGGCTTTCGATACAAAAGAATTTGACCAAGCCATAAACAACTTCATTCAACCCTTTACCAGCTTCTATGCAGATACCATCTTTACATCCCTTACCATAAATGGGCAAGAATTTCCTCTGATCGTAGCCTGGCTTGCCGCAGGCAGTATCTTTTGCACGATTTACTTCAGATTTATCAATATACGCGGCTTTAAAACAGCTATAAAAATTGTGCGCGGAGATTATTCTAAAAAAGAAGATGCCGGGGAAGTCACGCATTTTCAAGCCCTTTCGGCGGCTTTATCAGGCACGGTCGGCCTAGGCAATATTGGCGGCGTTGCCGTCGCCATCGCGCTTGGCGGGCCAGGGGCCACCGTCTGGATGATTGTGGTCGGCCTTCTGGGCATGTCCGCTAAATTTGCGGAATGTACGCTTGGCGTGAAATATCGTGTGGTTCATGAGGATGGTACCATATCGGGCGGCCCGATGCATTATCTCTCGAAAGGCTTTGCGGAAAGAGGGATGCCGCGCCTTGGGATGACATTAGCGATGATCTTCTCCATCTGTTGCGTCTTCGCCTCATTCGGCGGCGGAAATATTTTTCAAATAAGCCAAACCGTCGAAATATTTCAGATCGTTGGCGGGGACAGCACTAATTTCTTTACCGACTATCGCTGGGTTTTTGGCCTTGGTATGGCCCTCTTGGTAGGTGCCGTGATTATTGGCGGCATTCAATCTATTGCCCGCGTAACATCAAAATTGGTACCGATCATGTGCGTGCTCTACCTTATCGCGGCTATCACTATTCTCTTTGGATTTTATGAAAGAATACCGGAAGCCCTCATGACGATCCTTAACGGCGCCATCACACCAGAAGCAGGCTATGGCGGTCTGATCGGGGTTATGATTCAGGGTATGCGCCGGGCAACCTTCTCCAACGAGGCCGGCATAGGGTCTGCCCCGATTGCCCATGCGGCCGTACGGACGAGCGAACCTGCGACGGAAGGGTTGGTGTCTCTGTTAGAGCCTTTTATTGATACTGTTGTGGTCTGCACCATGACGGCCCTTGTGATTGTTATTACAGGCGTATATCAGGAAGGCAGTGGTCTGAGTGGTGTCAAATTGACATCAGAGGCCTTTGAGTCTGTCTATTCATGGTTCCCCTATGTTTTGGCTGTGGCCGTCTTTCTGTTTGCTTTTTCAACCATGATCACATGGTCCTATTATGGCATTAAATCCTGGACATTCTTATTTGGCAAAAGCAAGAAGACGGAAATCACTTATAAGGTGTTATTCTGCTCTGCCACCGTCGTTGGGGCCACCATGTCCTTGACGGAAGTGGTTAATTTTTCCGATGCGTCAAATTTTTCTATGGCGATCCCGAATCTCATCGGCGTTGTGGTTTTAGCCCCTGTTGTCCGTCAATGCCTAGCGTCCTTGATGGGGAAGATCAAAAGTGGGGAAATAAAATCCAACAGGGATGTCGCGGCAATAGTGTCCGCTTCTTAAGATAATCAATTTATGACACGGCCAAAAGGGGTGCCGAGGCATCCCTTTTTTGATAGAATTCTGTATTTAAGCAATGTTTAAGACATTTTGACCTCAATATCGCCCTAATGTCATAATATTACCGTGAGGTCATTAAAGAAAGCTTGAATTATCCTCATTATTTGTTAAAAGATGAGCCATGATAGAATTGACTTCATCCTCTCTTACTTTATAAATTGTTGACAAGGATTTACCCATGAAACGTTTTGTATTAGCCTTATCCGTAGCCCTTATGGCCATTTCATCATTTTCAAGCGCCTCATTTGCCCAAGGAGATGCTGTGAAAGGTGCAAAAATATTCAAAAAATGCAAAGCCTGTCATACGGCGGATAAAGGCGGAAGAACCCTTATCGGGCCAAATCTGTTCGGCATAGTCGGTTTAAAATCTGCCCATAATAAGGAATATAAATATTCAAAAGCCATGCTTGGAGCCGACCTGACTTGGGATGAGGCCACATTGGATACGTTCCTCACCAAACCGAGAGCATTCGTTAAGAAAACAAAAATGACATTTCCCGGCCTTAAAAAAGAAAAACAACGCGCAGACGTTATAGCCTACTTGAAAACACTAAAGTAATATCTTGAATTTTAAGGGAAGCATCGGCGTTTAAGGACCCCGGTGTTTTTTTGTTTGTGCCATATGATTAGAGGACCCTTGAAAATTAACCGAAAGATCATAAATTTAAGCGTATAATGAAAATCCACAAAATTTGATAAAGACGGAAATATAGAAAATGACAAATAGACCGCTGATCGCCACATCTCGTACCGCGCCATCTGTTGACCCAAAAAGACTGGCAAAACGGCTGTTTGTCATCACGTTATCAACGGCTATAATTTTAATGATCCTATTATGGAACAATAAGTTATGGGCCAAGGATACGGTCAACATCAACGAAGACCCAAATATACAAAAACAGGCGGCGGACTTCATTCAGACTCTCGCGGATAGGGCGCTGACGAGTTTAAGTCATAAAGAATTGTCTATCGCCGATCAAGAAGTCCGTTTTCGCAAAATCCTGCTTGATGGTTTCGATGTCAATTATATTGGTAAGATTTCGCTCGGCCGGCATAGATCAGAGGCCTCCCCTAAAGATTTGGATATCTATTACGCCCTCTTCCCTGAATATCTGGTTAAGGTCTATACGAGCCGCCTCACCAAGCTCAACACCCGCGAAGTACAGATCAGACAAGTCCTTCCAAATGGCAAAAAAGATATGTATGTGCGGACGAAGATTATTGACGCCGAAGACAAATCATATGATGTTGACTGGCGCGTCCGGCCTGAAGTTACCGTCGCGGAAACGCCGAATACGCTCCCCCATAATTATAAAATTGTTGATGTCAAAATAGAAGGCATAAGCATGGCCCGTACCCAGCGCGATGACTTTACATCAAGAATTGCCGAAAGCGGCATGGCGGGCCTAATTAATTTTATGAAAAATATTGCGACGGGCAGCATCATACTTGCCGGGGATAAGGCGAAAGAAGAAGCTAAAGTAAAATAACCCTCGAAAAGAATAAGGTGTGTCCTGTTTCTCCTCATGCTATTTAATGGCCTCCTTAACAGATTACGAAAGATAATGCGCTATCACCTTCTCTAGCAGAATTCACCGCTGGGTTAGAAAGGCGTCACGATGACCAGGAAACTTTAAGATGACCGAAAATCTTCTACATTTGGTATTTGGCGGGAAAGTCAAAGACCCACAAACACTCGATTTTATAGATACCGATAACCTTGATATCGTGGGAATCTTCCCTAATTATCAAAAAGCATATGACGCTTGGAAAGGCGCGAGCCATACCAATGTAGACGATGCCATGACAAAATATGTTGTCGTCCATATGCATCGGTTTATGGAACCAAAAGAATAATATCTCGTCTCGTTACCTAAAGTAGTTATCGACTTCAGTTGAAATGGCCTTTTTGTCCTTCACATATACGCCTATTCTGCTGCTTAAAATGCGAAAAGCTTCTGTTTTATCTTTTGGGCCGATGTGTCTTAAAAGCACCTGCGCTATGCGATGGGTTGTTTCTGCATCACTTAATAATGATGGCACGATACTTGTCATATTTTTTCCTTTTCAAATTTTCACGATGCCTCATTGAAGCTGCTTATTTGAATAGCGGATAACTGCTATGTAAATATGACTTAAATATGATGTTTACATGAAAATGCCATCATTCCATGCTGTTAAATGACAGATAAAACCGCCGCAACAAGAGGATGACGTATAATATCTTCATCTTCAAGATAGACGACCGCCACATCCTCCAGACTATCAAGGCGGCGCGTAATATCGCCTAATCCTGATAAGCCTTCCAAAAGGTCGGACTGATCGGGGTCTCCGGTTAAAACCATGGTGGATTGCCAGCCTAAGCGCGTTAACAGCATTTTTAATTGACCATAAGTACAATTTTGTGCCTCATCTACCACCACATAGGCGTTATTTAATGTTCGGCCCCGCATATAGGCAATTGGCGCAATTTCAATGGTGCCGTCATGAAGGTATTTTTTTAAATTCCGCAGGCCCATACGATCACTCAGGCAATCATAAAGCGGCCTTAAATAAGGGGCCAGTTTTTCATCTAGGGCGCCCGGAAGATAGCCTAAATTCTCCCCCGCCTCAACCGCTGGCCGCGACAGAACAATGCGGGATACTTGGCCGGATTCCAAGGCCTCCACAGCCTTGGAAACCGCGACATAGGTCTTGCCCGTGCCCGCAGGCCCAACAGAGACCACGATATTATAATTTTCTATGGCCTCAATGAGACGCCTTTGATTGTCACTTTGCGGTTTAATTTTACGGGTATATTTTCGCTCTCGACTTTCTTCATTTCCCGTGAGGGGATCCCAGGAGGCTTCGCGGTAAAGCGGCCTGATATTTGAAGTATGAATATTCTGATGCGGCGCCTGTGCTTTCGTACGCCTTATTTTTCTGCTCATGGTAATCTCCTTATGTTACAAGAGGCGAAATAAAAAACGCCCCCCAAGATTATGGGAGGCGTTTGGTAAAATTGGCAACAATAAAGGATTGCATAGAACAGAGGGATTTAAAATACTCGCGCTGGGCGGTTCTAAAAAGGGCACTCTAACAATTCCTTTAACGGTAGAAACATTAAAACCAGTTTACGCTAAAAAGACCGCCTTGTAAATTAAATCACGCCATGTCACTCAATATTCATATAGGCCGTGATATTAGAAAGCATAGCCAAATCCAACGCCAAAGACCCAAGGGTTAATATCAACCGCCGCCGTAACCGCGCCGTCGTTGATACTGACATCAGTATTAAGCCAAACCCTTTTAACATCCGCGTTAAACGACCATTTGTCATTTATCTTGACATCAAAACCGGCCTGCAGAACAAAACCAAAACCATCTTTATAATTAATTTTGGCAATGGTTCCGCCGGGGGCATTTTCACTATAATAGAATGTGTAGTTCACTCCCGCGCCCACATAGGGGCTAACATCACCTTTCGGATCAAAATGATATTGAACCGTGACAACCGGCGGCAAGAGCATGACACTTCCCAAGGACGTCGACGCACCAAGTGCCGTATCAACGGCGTACACATGATGTTTTGTTGTGGCAAGAATAAGCTCTACGCCGACATTATCCGTAAGAAAATATGTAAAATCCAATTCAGGAACGATGTCATTATTAATCGTCACATTGCCGCCAATTGATGTGGTCGCATTTTCGTCTGGCATCACATAAATCGCGCGGCCGCGCATTAATATCTCACCGGCTTCTTTCGCATTCAGCGGTGACGTCAGGCCGGCAACGATAAGGGCTGCGATGCTTGCTGTATTTAAGAGAGTATTTTTCATTTTCATTTCCTCGTTTTGTTGGTTACAAGAGGAATTATAAATGACATTTCGGAATGATAACTTTGATCTGCATCAATAAAAATTTTTATATAAGAAATCGTTTATTTACTGCTGGCAGTTATCCTTGAACCATATTATGAATCGCCATAAGGGACACAAAAAATGTTATATTCAGAAGAGTTGACCATCACAAATATTAGAAAAAGACTGGATAAGATCAGTTCTGAAATGATGCTGCTTATTCAAAAATATAATCTGGACGCAGCCAATTCAATGGAGATTATTCCTGTTGCTCAGGCGAAAATATCCAGACCAAAGGACTATGTTCGTTTTCTTGAATTATCTTTAGAGGGACGTATCTTAGGGGAAGCCATAACAATGCTTGAAAAAGCAACCGTTACAGAATGACCTAAGCCAAAAATTCCGCCAAATATTTTGCTGCCAATTTCTGATAGCCCACGGCCCCCGCCGTCATCCCAGCAAGTGCCTCATCGCCAAGGTCGCGGATTTTCTTTGCGGGACGGCCCACCCATAATTCCCGCGCCTGCACGCGTTTTCCCGGGCTAAGCAAGGCACCAGCGGCAACCATACCTTCGCTTTCGATATAGCTTCCGTCCATTGTGATGGCCCCAAGGCCCACGAAGCCTTTATCTTCAATGGTGGTGCCGTGAATCATACAGCTATGACCAATCAAGACATTATCGCCGATGATGGTGGGAATGCCAGAGCCATCCACATGAACAATGGTGCCATCTTGAATATTACTGCCCTTGCCCACGTGAATTTTTTCCACATCCCCGCGCAGAACGCAATTAAACCAGATACTGGCCCCAGCGCCGATCTGAACATTGCCAATGATTCGCGCGCCGGGGGCAATGAAGACCCCTTCTGAGATGGTCGGCCAAACGCCCTCAAACGGATATAATTTTCCGCCGCCTGGCGCGCGTCTGAAATATTCTTTCGTCATCATTATTCCACTTTATGTCTTAAGGGAAGAGAGGTGCCTGTTCCAGGGACAGCGTTTCTTCAAGGCCAAACATGATATTCATATTTTGAATGGCTTGCCCCGATGAGCCTTTAATGAGGTTGTCAAGGGCGACCACCAAAATGGCGCGGCCCGGAACGCGGTCAGCATAAACACCAATAAGACATTTATTTGAGCCCCGAACATGACGGGTCGCCGGGATAACATCCTCACTCACCACATGAATGAATGGCTCATCCCTATAGGCGTCCTGCAAACTGGCCCGAAGATCATCCGCTGTCACGCCCTTTTGCAGTGTCACATAAATCGTTTCCAACTCGCCCCGGTTCATGGGCACCAGATGAGGCGTGAATGTCACCATCAGATCTTCGCCGTACGCGCGGGATAATTCCTGTTCTATTTCTGGCAAATGCCGATGACTTGCTATGGCATAAGGATGCATTGCTTCTGATACTTCCGTAAAGAGATTGGCTTCTTTGAGCGCGCGCCCTGCCCCGCTTACCCCAGATTTAGCATCAATGATAATGCCATCTTTGTGAATTTTCTGATGTTTAAGTAACGGGATAAGCGTCAAAAGGGCTGCCGTCGGATAACATCCGGGACAAGCCACAAGCCGGGCATTTTTGATGTCATCCCGGTAAATTTCGGTCAGGCCATAGACGGCCTCTTTCTGCAATTCGATGGCCTGATGATATTCCCCATACCATTTGGTATAGACGTCCGTATCGCGCAACCTGAAATCAGCCGATAAATCAATGACCTTTACCGAGCCTTTTATGGCATTGGCATAATCCGCAGGCCGTTCTATAATCATTTCATCAATGAAGTCATGGCCGGTTTCATGCAATATTCCCTTAATAATTTCTTGGGATGTGGCATGGGGAAGCGCGCAAAAAATCACATCTAATTCAAGCCCCGGCCACTCCACATCACTGATCGCGATTAGGTCAGGCAGGCCAAGCCCCGTCAAATGAGGATAAACCGTCTCGATCGGTTCCCCCGCCTTGCGATCCGCCGTCATCAATATTATTTCCACATTAGGATGGCGTACCAGCAATCGGATCAACTCCGCCCCTGTATAGCCACTGGCGCCTAATATTGCTGCTCTGATTTTCTTGGAGGTCTCTGTCATGATAATCTTCCACGGTTCAAATTATATACTCCCTTTATATAGGCCTATTAAACATTATATTAAAGGAGACAATCATAAAAAAGGCCCGTACAAATGTACGAGCCTTTGATTTTGTCGTTGGGCGTAACCGCCGGCTTAACGTTTGGAGAATTGGAAGCTCTTACGAGCTTTCGCTTTACCGTATTTCTTACGTTCAACAATACGGGCATCGCGGGTTAAGAACCCTGCGGCTTTCAAGGCGGGACGAAGGCCAGGCTCGTAATATGTCATCGCTTTGGAAATACCATGACGAACTGCCCCCGCTTGACCGGACAGGCCGCCGCCCTTAACGGTACAAACAATGTCAAATTGACCAACGCGAGCCGTCACATCAAATGGCTGATTAACCACCATGCGAAGTGTCGGACGGGCAAAATAGACTTGCTGATCGCGGCCATTCACCGTGATCATACCCTTGCCAGGCTTAACCCAAACACGGGCAACCGCATCTTTACGTTTCCCTGTGGCATAGGAACGCCCCTGTGCATCAATCTTTGGTTCCACGGGTGCGGTTTCTTCTGCGCTGATCTCTGCGGCCACGGCCACTGATTTGGCTTGGGCCTCAAGGGTGATATCTTTGAGGTCTTCCAGTGTTTTCTTTTCTTCAGCCATTATGTACGACTCCTTGTATTCTTGATATTCATTGCCGCGACATCAATCACTTCTGGATTTTGAGCTGAATGGGTGTGTTCTGGCCCGACAAATACCCGAAGGTTTTTCATCTGTGCATTCCCGAGGGGGCCACTTGGCACCATCCGCTGCACAGCCTTGGTCACAACACGTTCCCCATGATCGCCTTCTAAAATTTCGCGGGCCGTGCGTTGTTTAATGCCGCCCGGATGCCCTGTGTGCCAGTAATAAATCTTATCATCCATTTTTTTACCGGATAATTTTACTTTCTCAGCATTGATGACAATGATATTATCACCGCAATCCATGTGAGGCGTGTAAGACGGCTTATGTTTGCCCCGCAGACGATTGGCAATAATGGCGGCAAGACGACCAAGGATAATTCCTTCGGCGTCGATAACGAACCATTTCTTTTCAATGTCTGCTGGTGTCGCAGAAAAAGTTTTCATCTCATATTCCTTAAAACAAAATCACTGTATATAACGTCATGGGGAACAATAGAGATTGCCCGCGCCATAAAACGAGGGAAATATGGCAGTATTTAATGTAATGTCAATGGGATTTTTTATTATAATTACATAAGGTTACAATAATGGTATCATAATACCGTAAGACAACTTACTCTAAACATGAGATTTTTTAATTTGATGAATTTTCGCAACATAGGACAAATGACAAATGCCTGAAAATTATAACTTTTCCACATTAGCCATCCATGCGGGGCAACAAGCCGACCCCACGACGGGGGCTTGCGCGACGCCGATTTACCAAACAGCGTCTTTTGAGTTTAAGAGCACCGAACAGGCGGCCAATCTCTTTAACCTGCAAGAATTTGGCAATATCTATAGCCGACTCACAAATCCAACTGTTGCGGTTCTCGAAGCCCGCGTCGCGGCCCTCGAAGGCGGCGTTGCGGCGCTCGCCACCTCCAGCGGTCATGCGGCCCAATTTACCGTTTTCCATACTTTATTAGAGCCAGGAGATGAAATTCTTGCGGCCAATAAATTATACGGCGGCTCCCTCAACCAAATGGGCGAAAGCTTTAAGAAATTCGGTTGGAAAACAACCTTCGTTGACCCCACGGCGGAAAGTTTTAAGGCGGCGCTCAATGGTAATGTCAAGGCTATCTTTATGGAAAGCCTTGCCAATCCGGGCGGCGTCGTGACGGATATTGCCGCCATTGCCAAGGTCGCCCATGAGGCGGGTATTGTCCTTGTGGTGGATAACACCCTCGCCAGCCCTTATCTTTGCCGTCCTATTGAGCATGGCGCGGATATAGTGGTTCACAGCCTGACAAAATTTCTTGGCGGACAAGGCAACAGCATCGGCGGCATTGTGGTCGACAGCGGCAAGTTTGATTGGACATCAAGCGATAAATATAAAACCCTGACCGAGCCTTGCAACAGCTATCATGGCATGGTAATTGGCGATGTTTTTGGGGCGGCCATGGGGAATATTGCCTTTGCCATCGCCTGCCGCGTGTTAAGCCTGCGGGATATTGGCCAATGCCTGTCGCCGCAAAATGCTTTTTATATCCTCAATGGCATTGAAACTTTGCCCCTCAGAATGCAACGCCATTGCGATAATGCCCTTGAGGTGGCCACATTCCTGAAAGGTCATGACAAGGTCGCTGGGGTATCCTATGCGGGGCTTGACGATGATGATTATCACAGCCTGCAACAAAAATATATGCCAAAGGGCGGCGGGGCGGTCATGACTTTCGGCCTTAAGGGCGGCTATGAAGCCGGCGTAAAAATGGTCGAATCCGTCAAGCTGTTCAAACATCTTGCCAATATTGGTGATACCCGCAGCCTGATTATCCATCCGTCTTCCACCACCCACAGGCAATTGGACGAAGCAGGTCAAATCGCCGCAGGGGCCGGCCCCAACGTCATCCGCCTGTCCGTCGGCATAGAAGACATCACAGACATCATCGCCGATATAGACCAAGCGTTGAATGCTTAAGTAAAATTTTCCTCAAGCCACTTTAAATAGTCGGCACTGCCCCCTGTGATATCCCATTGGATGATACAGGGGGTATCGTAGGGGTGGAGGGTTTTAATACGAGCGGTAGTTTTCTCGGCAAGATTTTTACGGGTTTTAAGGAGGATTGCGCATTCAGCTTCCTCACAAATGCTCCCCTCCCACTTATAAATCGACGTCATACCATCGGATATATTGGCGCAGGCCACTAAATTCTCGTCTAGCAGAGTGCGGGCAAGCGTAGCCGCCGAAGCCTTATCGGTAATGGTGACATATAACGTGCAAAAATCGGTCATTTCAGTTCCCTTTACTTCAGGCCGGCACGCCGCAACAAAAATAAGGCCGAAGACAGAACAATTATGGCCCCTGCCTGATGGGCTGCCGCCAACGGGATGGGCACCACATTAATCAAAGTTAAGATGCCCAAGACGACTTGCCCCCCGATAGCCAGCAACATGAGATGCCCCGCTACGCGAACATTGATATGACTGTCCGTCCTAATTTTAGCCCATATATATAGGCCCAATAGGGCGATAACATAGGCCATTATCCTGTGATTAAATTGTACCGTCATAATATTTTCAAACATATTCATATACCATGGCGTCATGCTATACAGGCCACTGGGGATAAGCTGTCCTTTCATAAGCGGCCATGTATTATATATCATACCGGCATTGAGGCCCGCGACCAATCCGCCCAACAGTATTTGCAGAAAAATAAACCCAACCAAAATCCTGATCGCGCCAAGGGGCCTTTTGTACGTTTCTTCGCAGCGCAATATCACAAGACTGCAGGCCAGCCAAAACATATAAATATAAATCAATACGGCAAGGCCCAAATGAGCCGTCAGGCGATAATGACTAACGTCAGGCCGATCGACGAGGCCGCTTTTTACCATCCACCAGCCAAGGACGCCTTGCATGCCGCCCAAGAAGAAAAGCAGCCATAGTTTTGGCTTTAAGGATCGCGATATTTTTCCTTTAAACAAAAAAACAATAAAAGGAAGAAAAAAGGCAACCCCGATCACGCGTCCTAAAAGGCGATGGCTATATTCCCAATAAAATATCGACTTAAAGTCATCCAGGCTCATCCCCTGATTTACTTTTTGATATTCAGGATAATTTTTATAGTCGGCGAATTCCTTGGCCCATTCCCCATCACCGATAGGCGGAATTACCCCCGTAATAGGTTTCCACTGGACAATACTAAGCCCTGATTCGGTCAGTCTTGTCACCCCGCCCACAACAACCATGCAAAAAATCATGGCGCACAGTAAAAACAACCAATTGGCGATCTGGCGATTATTTATTTTTTCCCCGGGCATCCGTCACTTTCATTATAAAAAAGTCATAAAATTGAGGCTTTAGGCCCTATATCACTTATATTACAGAAGTTTATAGTGAAAAAATCTTTTCTTGTCACAGCTTTTATCATGCTTTCTCAATCTATAAAACTCTATAAAATTTAATGTAATTTTTCTTAAACACTCAAGCTATCTTAATATGTCACAGGTAACATCATGTTATGGCTGTTATTTTAACCTATTCTGAGAAATACATGTCCAGATATTTACATGCTGGATTTTTCGCCTGCGCCATCACCTTCCTTGTGCTAACCCTCGCGCCCACCAATAGTTCTGCAGAGACTCTCAAACCCTATTTTACCATAAGTCCCAAACATAATGATTTTTTGACGGAAAATGCCAAAGTAGACTTTGTTACCAACACAACAGAAATTTTCCTGCCATTTCGTAAAACACTGACCTTCTCTGGCAATATTTACGCCATAAAGAAATATAATATATTTACGTCCCTCCTTCCCGCTTTGATATTTCAAAATAGACAGAGCATCATGGGATTTGGCGTTACGGCGTCGGCAAAATTGCCGCTCATTCAGGAAAAAAACTGGGATATTCATCTTAGCGGAAAAATCAGTAGTACGCGGAAAAATACCGTCGTCCCACAGCAAAAAAATCGCTGGAATTTTGAACATCAGATCGGCTTTGGCGCAGATTATAATCTTAGTGACAGGCTAAAATTATCCCTGACCGCCTATCATTTTCGCATCATCAGAAATTTTCATCATGATGAGACGGAACAATCTTATATTAACAGCAGAGGCGGCTTTGCAACCTTGAACTTTCAATTCTGATCAGTGACCCTTTAAGGTGATCGGCTTTCCCAAAATATACTTCACATCCAGATCCCGCAACATAAAGAGCGTAATACAGGCCGCCAGCATGGGCCATGCGGCAAAGAACAACAGGTTCATATCTATGGTATATTTTTGCCAGGAAAAAACCGTCGAAACACCGTGAAAAATCATAACAAACCCATAAGTATAGCGCTTCCACAAACCAGCCAGAAACGCCAAAATAATAACCATTTCAACTGCGCCCAGCCCTTTAATCACATTATCTCCCACGCCATTGAGGAAATAGAAATGCTCAAATATTTTTGCGGCATGCCCCGGAGAAATAAATTTATCCAACGTCCAGGCAAACATGACAATGAAGACACCAAACCTGAGCAAAAACAACGCCCATTCAAGTTTCTTTTGATGAGAAAGCATCATAGTATGATCGGTCATGTGTTATCCTTTACGCTATTTCTATTGACCTTTAGGCAAAAAACACTATGTCAAAACCTATGGATCAGTCAGTAACATATATCTTAATGGCGCTTGTCATCGCCATATGCGCCATCGCCCTCTATAAGGCCCGTCAGCCAAAAGAGCTGGGGAAATCCTGGCATACCCCTTGGAACGGTATATTATTCCTCGGCATATTGTCCTTGCTTCTCCTGACCCGTCATCTCCTGAGCCTGCATGGGATTGAACTTCCTGACAGGCAAGGTTAAATATTGGCGCTATTTTTCTATATTATTTTTCTGATTATGAGCATCCGCAAGGGCGATCGCGGCCATGTTAAAAATCCCCTTTGAAGTGACCGTTGGCGTAACAATATGGACGGGCCGTGCGGCGCCCAACAAAATCGGGCCTACAAGCAAGCCATTATCAACAGCACGCAACATTTCAATACAGATATTAGCGGCATCAAGATTAGGAAAAATAAAGAGGTTCGCCGACCCCTTAAGGTTGCAATTTGGCACCATTTTATCCCTAGCGTCTTCTTTAAAGGCCGAATCCGCATGCATTTCGCCGTCGATTTGCATATCTGGCCTCATTTTTTTAAGGATCTTAACAGCTTCACGCATTTTTTTGGCCGCGGGATCATGGGAAGATCCAAAATTGGAATGAGACAGCAAAGCCACCTTCGGAATTACGCCAAAATGACCGACCTTTTCTGCTGCCGCAAGAGTATTTGCAACAATTTGATCCACATTAGGGTCAATGGTCATAAAAGAATCTGCAAAGAAAATCGTCCGGCGGGATAAGATCAAGGTGCTGACCGTGGATAACATTTGGCTCTCACTTTTCCGGCCTATAATATCGATAATATAGCGCACATGAAAATCAAAACGGCCATAGGTGCCGCAAATCATGGCATCCGCGTCCCCTAAATGAACCGCTAAGGCGGCGATCACCGTGGTATTGGTTCGCACGATGGTTTTCGCTGCCTCCGCTGAAACCCCTTTCCGGCAAACCAGATCATGGTAGGCCTTACAATATTTTCGGTATCTGTCATCTTTTTGCGGGTTGATCAGATTAAAATCTCTGTCCTTAACCAAACGCAGAGCTAATTTTTCTATTTTTTTCTGAACAACGGCGGGGCGTCCAACAAGGGTGGGAAAACCCATTTTTTCATCAACTAACGCCTGCACCGCAAGAAGAACATTTTCATTTTCCCCTTCCGCAAAAATAATTCTTTTAGATGTTTTCTTGGCCTGTTCCAGCACGGGTTGCAACAGAATGCTGGATTTAAAGACAAAGTTACTCAGTTTTTCCTTATAGGCCTCAATATTTTTTAAGGGACGTTTCGCCACACCGCTTTTCATGGCGGCCAGGGCCACGGCCGGGGCAATTTCAAGAATAAGGCGCGGGTCTAGTGGTTTGGGAATGATATATTCCGGACCGAATTTAAGCACTTCCCCCTGATAAGCATTGGCAACCTGTTCCGACGATTCCTTAAAAGCCAAATCAGCAATCGCCTTAACGCACGCATGTTTCATTTCTTCGTTAATGGTGGTGGCGCCCACGTCAAGAGCGCCCCGGAATAAAAAAGGAAAACACAAAACGTTATTGACCTGATTAGGGTAATCGGACCGGCCGGTTGCGATGACAGCGTCGCTACGCACGGCTCGTACCTCTTCCGGCGTTATTTCTGGCGTTGGATTGGCCAGCGCCAGAATGAACGGGTTATCCGCCATACGGGCCACCATATCCGGCTTTAAGATACCCGGTGCCGATAGTCCCAGAAAAATATCTGCCCCGCCAATGACGTCACTTAAGCTACGCTTGTCCGTTTTGATGGCATATTTTTCCTTATAGGGATCCATCCCTTTGACGCGGCCTTCATATACCACGCCCTCAATATCCACGAGGCTGACATTGGCGCGGTTCAGGCCCATGCTCACCAACAGATCAAGGCAAGCCAGCGATGCGGCCCCGCCGCCCGTCGCGACAACCTTCACATCGGATAATTCTTTGGCCACAATGCGTAGGCCGTTATAAACCGCCGCCCCAACCACAATGGCGGTACCATGCTGGTCATCATGAAAAACCGGGATATTCATCCGTTCCTTCAGGGCTTTTTCTACAATGAAGCATTCTGGCGCTTTGATATCTTCCAGATTAATCGCCCCGAATGTAGGCTCTAACGCGGCAATGGTATCAATAAGCTTTTCAGGATCATTTTGAGCAATTTCAATATCAAAAACATTAATGCCTGCAAATTTCTTGAAAAGAACTGCCTTGCCCTCCATCACAGGCTTAGCGGCCAATGGCCCGATATTGCCAAGGCCCAAAACGGCCGTACCATTGGTCACAACCCCCACAAGATTACCGCGAATGGTCATCTCGTTAACCGCCTCTGGATTTTCCACAATCGCTTCACTGGCAAAGGCCACACCGGGAGAATAAGCCCGCGCCAAGTCTCGCTGGTTAGACAGGGCTGTGGTCGGCGTTATTTCAAGTTTCCCCGGAATAGGTTCCCGGTGATACCGAAGGGAGGTTTCTTTAAAATTCTCATCAGACATGATAATTTATCCATTTTTATTATATGGATATAGTGTAACCTCAAGCGACTATAATAAACAAGGGGGAGCGTCCTCCCCCTTCATAATATTTATAGTTTTAACGGACGATACTCTTTACCGAGGTCATCTGCCACGGCTTTATAGGTGACAAAACCGCCAGAGATATTGACCCCATTGGCGAGATGCGCGTCATCCTTGCAGGCTTGCTTCCACCCTTTATTGGCCAAGGCCAAGCCAAAAGGCAAGGTGGCATTATTTAAGGCAAAGGTTGATGTCCGTGCGACCCCGCCTGGCATATTGGCCACACAATAATGAACCACGCCATCAACGACAAAAGTCGGTTCCGCATGGGTCGTGGGATGAGAATTCTCAAAACAACCGCCCTGATCAATGGCAATATCCACCAAGACCGCACCATCTTTCATACGTTTTACCATATCCGAAGAAACCAGTTTAGGTGCCGCCGCGCCCGCAACCAACACCGCGCCGATAACAAGATCAGCCGCCAAAACCGCGATTTCCAAATCATGGGCTGTAGAGTAACAAGTTTTAACTGCCCCACGAAAACGCGCATCAAGACGGCGTAATACGTCAAGGTTACGGTCGAAAATACTGACGTCCGCGCCCATTCCAACAGCCATTTCCGCAGCATTCATACCCGAAACGCCGCCGCCGATAATAACCACCTTTGCCGGGGCAACGCCCGGAACGCCGCCCAGCAAGATGCCGCGCCCGCCTGCCGCCTTTTCAAGGGCATGAGCGCCGGCCTGTATGGACATGCGCCCGGCAACTTCGCTCATGGGAGCCAAAAGAGGCAGGCCGCCCGCCGCATTCGTCACGGTTTCATAAGCAATCGCCGTGCAACCTGATTTTATCAAAGCATCGGTTTGCGCGGGGTCTGCCGCCAAATGGAGATACGTATAAAGCAGGTGGTTTTCGTTCAACATCTCACATTCAGGAAGCTGAGGCTCTTTCACTTTCACGATCATCTCGGCTTGTTTAAAGACCTCGGCTGCCGTGGGGATAATTTTGGCCCCAACCGCTTCATAATCGGCATCAGAGAAGCCAATACCTGCCCCGGCGTTTGTTTCAACAATGACCTGATGGCCGTAGCGCCTAAATTCAGATACGCTGGCGGGAGTCAAGCCAACACGATATTCATGTATTTTTATTTCTTTTGGAACGCCAACAATCATGTCTCAATCTTTCTCATAGAGGCCTAGGCCTGTTACATTTCTTCCCCAACATTATAGGGCAGCATGCAAAGAAAATCTTTGCAAATATCATCATAAAAGTATTGATTATTCGCATTTAATTGCGTTATATATAAAGTATGAGAAATAAATTTCGAAGTTTAGACCTAGATAAGATTGATCGTGCCATACTTGATTCGTTGCAAATGAATGGCCGCATGAGCAATAATGATCTTGCCGATAACGTAGGGCTATCGCCCTCCGCCTGCCTTCGGCGGGTCAAGGCGCTTGAAGCCAGCGGTGTCATCGACCATTATGTGGCCATCGTCAATCAAGCCGCCGCCGGATTACCAGATAATATCTTCGTTCAAATCACCGTCGAGAAACAAACCAAGGAGAAACTGGCCGAATTTGAACGGCAAGTCCGGGAATGCGATCAGATTATGGAATGTTACCTCATGTCTGGGGATGCGGATTATTTGCTCAGGGTTGTTGTGTCTGATGCCGCTGACTACGAAAGGATCCATATGGATGTCCTCACGGCCTTGCCGGGGGTATCTCAGATCAAGTCAAATTTTTCTTTACGCAGCGTCACGAAAAAAACAGCCATCCCCTTCACGTAAAAACGCCCGCACTTTAAGCCTTTATTGAGAAAAACGCTAAGGATCGACAAGCCTTTATTGAGAAAAACGCTAAGGATCGACGGGCGAGGCCTTGCCGCAAGGCTTACTCAACCCAATCTAGTCCCATATTATCGTAGCGTTCCTTGTCATCGGACCAATTTTTTCTGACTTTTACAAAGATAAAAAGATGAACGCGGCGATCAAACATTTCTTCCAAATCTTCGCGAGCGGCCTTGCCTATTTCTTTTAGGCTACGGCCGCCTTTACCGATAACAATCGCTTTTTGGGTATCCCGCTCAACATAAATAATTTGCTCTATCCTGACGCTGCCATCCTTCTTTTCCTGCCAGCTTTCCGTTTCAATGGTCGCGGCATAAGGGAGTTCTTCATGCAGACGCAAGAAAAATTTCTCGCGGGTGACTTCAGACGCCAGCGTGCGCTCGGTGATATCCGTCAACTGATCTTCGGGATAAAGCCACGGCCCTTTGGGCAGGCGTTTGGCGATGCGCTCTTTCAAATCTTCTAAACCATCCCCTTTTAAGGCTGAAATCATCAAGGTTTCAGAGAAATTACTTTCTTGGTTCAACGCCTCTGACAAGCCTAAAAGCGTATCACGGCGAATCGTATCAATCTTGTTAATAGCGAGAATCGCATCTTTTCCAGATTCCCGCAGTCCTGTGAGAATACGGCGCGTATTCTGATCAATGCCCCGCTCCGCATCCACAAGCAGAATAACCACATCCGCATCACTTGCCCCCGACCAAGCCGCCGAGACCATCGCCCGCTCCAACCGCTTTTTAGGGTCAAAAATGCCTGGCGTATCAACAAAAATCATCTGATTTTCTTTATAAATCGCAATACCGATGAACCGCGTTCGCGTGGTCTGCACCTTATGCGTAACAATAGAAATCTTGCTGCCCACCAAGGCATTCAGCAGCGTAGATTTTCCGGCATTTGGGGCACCAAGCAAAGCAACGAAACCGCAATGCGTCTTATTTTCAATCATGTTTTTATCTTTTTTCAATTTCTGGCATTCCACAGGCTATAGAGCCGTTACGTCAATTTAGCAAATAATTTAGCCGCCGCATTCTGTTCAGCTTCCCGTTTAGAGCGGCCTTTCCCCAAAGCCGGGGCCATATTCTTAACCCGCACCTCAATACTGAAATAAGGCTCATGCGCCGGGCCAGTTTGTGCAATAACAACATAATTTGGGATGCCTAATTGGCGGGCTTGAACCCATTCTTGCAATCGAGTCTTTGCATCCCGCTTGGCGATGTCTTCTTGATAAATGTATGATTTCCAAAATTTCCGAACAAGTTTTCGGGCAGCTTCATAGCCGCCATCTTGATTGACGGCCCCGAGAATAGCCTCGCAAACATCAGCCAGAATCGTAATTTTATTAAGTCCACCGTTATCCTCTGTGCTTTTTGCCATATGGATGAATTTTGGTAACGTCATCGACGCGGCGACTTCCGCCAAGGTTTCCTTGCGTACCATATTCGTGTGACGGCTCGCCAAGCCCCCTTCATCAATGGAGGGATAATATTCAAATAACCATTCCGCCACCACGAGCCCAAGGACACGATCGCCCACAAATTCAAGTCGTTGATACTGGGAACAGCCTTCCAGGCTCGGGTGGGTGAGAGCTTCCCGTAAGATATCAGCATCCTTGAAGACATAGCCAAGTATCTTATAGAGGTCACTATATTGTCCCAAAGATCCACGTGCCAAAGATTGAGGTGCCAGAGGTGTAGGGGCCAGTGGTGTAGGGGCCAGTGGTTTAACCTCCGGTGATTTTGGCCTAGCTGACATTTATTTAATACCTGTGAACATGCGGTCTCTGCGCTGTTTCGGGAACCATTTCCAAAATTCCCAAAGCCGCGCATGATCGTCAAAGGAGACCCAGATCACTTCTGCCTTCCCCACAATATTTTCGTAAGGCACATAGCCCACACCTTCGCTTTTAGGCCAGCGGCTATCCTTGGAATTATCTCGATTATCCCCCATGGCAAAATAATGGCCTTTTGGCACAAGAAATATATCCGTATCATCAGCCTGGCCGCCGGGATACCATCCGGTATCCAGGGTAGCATAGCTCTTGCCGCCCGGTAATGTTTCTTGATATTTTGGATAGATTTTTTCCTGTCCATAATCATCTATGATTTTAAAATCGGCAACTCTTTTACGTTCCACGATTTTACCGTTCAGATAAAGACGACTTTTTTTCATCTGTATCGTATCCCCCGGCAAACCGACAATACGTTTGATATAATAGATATCCGGGTCCCGGGGTAATCTGAACACCACCACGTCGCCGCGCGCCACAGGGCTTTCAAAGACCCGCCCAGAGAAAAAATTCGGGCTAAAGGGAAAAGAATGATGACTATAGCCATAGGACATTTTTGATACGAGAAGATAATCCCCGACCAAGAGGTTATCCATCATAGATTTAGAAGGGATTTTAAAGGGCTGAAATAAAAACGTCCTAAAAATTAGCGCGATAACCAGCGCCCAAATGAAGACACTGATCACGCTCTCTTCTTTTTTGTCCTCTTTGCTCGAAACTTGGGCAAGGGCCTCATTCTTTATCTCAGACATATGTTCGGGTCACTATTCCATAAATTCATTATTAAAAGATATAACTAAGGCAATTTTTGGGCATTATCAATGGGATTTGCCGTTATAAGGACAACAGCTTGCGCCCAAGGGTGGTCATCTGTCAAGGTCAGGTCAATCTGCGCGATCATTCCTCTTGGTGTATTCTCATTCATGAGCCGCAATGCGCCCCCGGTTAAAATGATCGTAGGCTTGCCATTCTCGTCCCGAACAACACCAATATCACGCCAGAATACGCCCTTGGCAAACCCCGTGCCCAAGGCTTTCGCGCAGGCCTCCTTCGCGGCGAACCGTTTGGCATAATTTGAGATTCTCACCGCATTACCGTCACAATATTCTTGCTCTTGCAGGGTAAAAATTCGATCAATGAATCGCCGGCCAAATTTTACAATAGACCGCTCAATGCGATCAATATTTACCAAATCATTGCCGAGGCCGATGACGCGCATTACGCTTGTCCTACTGTTGAATGGCGGGCTTCTCCGTAGCCTCTACCAATATTCATCAGATCTTTCATCTTACGCATACTTTCCTCAAGTCCAACAAAAATGGCTTCCCCAATAAGAAAGTGACCAATATTAAATTCTGTAAATTGTGGAATAGCCGCAATGTCCCCCACCGTGTCATAGTTAAGGCCGTGCCCCGCATGAACTTCCATATCCAGGCTTTCACATAACGCGGCAGCCCTTCGCAACCGATCCCGTTCAGAGGCCCGCGCTTTGCCTGTCTTATCCACATAGCTTCCCGTATGAAGCTCCACTTTATCTGCCCCAATTTTTTTTGAGGCGGCAATCTGGTTTTCATCCGGGTCGATGAAGAGGCTGACGCTGATCCCGCGATCACGTAATCTTTGGACGTAGGGGGCCAAATGGTCATAGCCTCCCACGATATCAAGCCCGCCTTCGGTGGTAAGTTCCTGACGTTTTTCTGGCACGATACAAGCCGAGGCCGGTTGATGACGAAGGGCAATATGAAGCATTTCTTCTGTGGCCGCCATTTCCAGATTAAGCGGAACGGTCAATTCAGCCATCAGGCGGTCAATATCGCCATCGGAAATATGACGGCGGTCTTCCCGCAGATGCGCTGTAATGCCATCAGCCCCCGCCGATGCGGCCAAAAGCGCGGCCTTAACAGGATCGGGATGCTGCCCGCCGCGCGCATTACGGATGGTGGCCACATGATCTATATTCACGCCGAGGCGTATTCTTTGAACGGACATTATGAGACGCCTCCTTTATCCACAATTACAGCTTTTCTTTCGGCGGCTTGCGAGCGTTTGATAAACTGCTTATGTTTGTATTCCCGAACCAGTTTTTCCAATATCCAATAGAATATAATCCAAATGACAGACCCTAAAAGTAACCCGCCAATAAACATCGGAAGTATAATTGATTGAAGGAAGGGCCCAAGGGTTTCGAGCGGAGATGACAAAATTTCCATCAAACTATGGGTATCCAGGGTGATATAAATCTGCGCCAAGAGATCTTCGGTCGTGGGGATACCGAGCAGCCAACAGCCCACATGATATATGGCAATCCAAATAAAAGGAAACGTCCAAGGATTGCCAACGAATGTTCCCATCGCTGAGGTCAGAATATTAGCCCCAATAATCCATGCAAGCAATGCCGCAAGCAGAAAATGCAGTCCGATAAAAGGCGTGAATGACACCGCCGCACCGCTGGCGAAACCCGCCGCAATGGCATAGGGCGTTCCGGGAATCCGTGCTAAACGATGCCTTAAATAATGAAAAGATCGCCCCCAGCCCGATGACGGCCAGAAATAGTCTCTGGTCGCGGCAAATATATGCTTTTTATTACGGCGTTTAAACAATTCTACAATCCTTAACCTTCATCCAGAATAACTTATTTTAACCCTCTACTTCCGGGCTTCATCGCGGGAATCGCCGCAAGCTCTGGCGGCAGATTATCCGCTGCGTAAGCGGATATTTCCAAGCCCGCAAGCGAAACGAGCGGCACCCCCACATCCACGGCCCCATTGCTGCGGTCGATGAGGCAACTCGCCGCCACGACGTTGCCGCCATAATCATGAATAACCTTAATACATTCCCGCGACGACAAGCCGGTGGTCACAATATCTTCCGCCATTAAAACATGGGCGCCCTTTGGTATTTCAAATCCCCGCCGCAACGTCAACTCACCATCAACTCTTTCGGTAAAAATGGCCTTCACCCCCAATTGACGACCCATTTCATACCCAACCACAACGCCGCCCATGGCAGGGGAGACAACCATATCTATCTTCACATCCAATATTGTCATAATTTTGTCAGCGAGGCTCTTGCAAAGTTTTGCTGCGACAACGGGGTCCATCAATACCCGCGCACATTGCAAATAACGGGCGGCATGAAGACCTGAAGACAGTATAAAATGTCCCTCTAACAAAGCATCCGCACGCTTAAAATATTTTAGAACCTCTTCACGATCCATATGGTTATCCTCGTCTCTACGTTATCTAAAGCCCCGTTCAACGGAACTCACACGCTCACTCACTCTTAAGGCGGCGATAATACTCGTCAGATGTTTAACATCTCTTACTTCAATATCAAGTGTTATCCTGAATAATTCAGGGGCGCGCTCGACAAATTTAATATTGCTGATATTACCTTTTTCTTGGGCGATAACGGCAAGAACATTGGCCAGTGCCCCCGGCAAATGTTCGAGCAAGACCTCTATTCGGCTCACAAAAACCGTATTTTCCTCATTAGCCGCTGCCCAGGAAAGGTCAAGCCAGGATTCTGGCGTGTCACTATAAACATCCAGGGCCTCACAATCAATGGTATGAACCATAATCCCCTTGCCTGTCGTGACAATGCCCACGATACGGTCCCCCATTATGGGATGACAACAGTCAGACATATGCACCGCCAAACCCGGCGTCAGGCCTTTAATCGGCAGGGAATGATCTCCGCCTTTCCTTTTCTTATCCAAATCAATCAATTTAGCCGGCGTCAGCGGATGATCGCCATTCAACTTTATCCCAGGATATATGGTTTCCAATATTTTTCGATCCGGCAATTCCCCCTTGCCCACCAGCTCATAAATTTCAGCTATAGATCCAATTTGCATTTTTTTAGCGTATATTTTTAAGGCCTTGTCGCCAAAGGCCCTGTCCTCTAATTTAAAGGCCCGTTCAAGTAAGTTCTTTCCCAGTTCTTGATACTCGCTTTTTTTCTCATGACTGATAAAACGGCGGATGGCAGCCTTTGCCTTGCCTGTTACCACAAAACTCAACCAATTAGGCGAGGGTTTTTGTCCCGTTGAACGTAATATTTTAACTTGGTCGCCATTGACCAGGCGCGTGCGTAACTGTACGGGATTACCATTCACCTTACCGCCCACGCAAGAATCCCCAATATCCGTATGCACCGCATAGGCAAAATCAACCACCGTTGACCCCTGGGGCAAATTAACCAACTTGCCTTTTGGCGTAAAACAAAAGACCTGATTTTGATACATGGCAAGTTTGGTATGTTCCAGAAATTCATCAGGACTATCGGCATGTTCCATAATTTCCAAAAGATCTTTTAGCCATTTAAACTGCGCGCCCTCATTATCCGATGAATGCTGTTTATAAAGCCAGTGAGCCGCCACGCCCTGTTCCGCAATCGCATCCATTGCCGAGGATCTGATCTGTATTTCAATACGTTTTTTTTGCGGCCCAAGCACGGCAGTATGGATGGACTGATACCCATTGGGCTTTGGCATAGAAATATAATCTTTGATCAAGCCTGGAAAAGCCTGCCACTTGCCGTGGACAACCCCCAGGGCCCGATAACATGTTTCCGCATCATCAACAATGATCCGAAAGGCAACAATATCAGCCTGATCTTCGAGGCTGACATGGCGATACGTCATTTTTTGCCATATGGAATAAAGTTTCTTTTCACGGCCTAAAACCTCGGCCTCGATGCCAGCTTCTGCAAGCAACCGTTCGAGTTCTGAAATGACGCGGTCTTTAATATTTTCTGTATTGGCGTAAATTTGATTCATACGCTTCAGAATAGATTCATAGGCTTCTGGATATACGTGAGGAAAAGCCAGCGCTTCCAGCTCTTCCTTAATTTCTTGCATGCCAATACGTTCTGCAAGCGGCGCGTATATATCCAACGTTTCCCGCGATATTCGTACCCGCTTCTCAGGTTTTTTAATATAATTAAGGGTACGCATATTATGCAGCCTGTCGGCAAGCTTCACCAAAAGAACCCTGATATCATGTGACATCGCCAATAAAAACTTACGAAAATTATCCGCTTGCTTGGCACTTTCAGAAGAATAGGTCAGCTCAGACAGCTTGGTCACACCATCAACCATTTTGGCCACTTCCGCACCAAACAAGTCTTCTATCTGCGCGTGGGTGGCGACGGTATCTTCGATGGTATCATGAAGCAAGGCCGTGATAATTGTATCACAATCCATCTTCATATTTGTTAATATTCCTGCCACCTCTAACGGATGTGAGAAATAGGGATCGCCGCTGGCACGTTTCTGTTTTCCGTGGACTTTCATGGAAAACACATAGGCACGGTTCAACAGATTTTCATCTGTATCAGGGTCATATTCCTTAACCCGCTCCACTAATTCATACTGCCTAATCAATAAACTGCATCCACTTTAATAAAGACGTCACAAATGTCGTCATCATATATAACCTGATATCATAAGACTATGCTTAAAAAAAAGACCTGCGATGAATTTCAAGGCAGGTCTTTAAGATTATGATAAGAAAAGGATATCACGCGTCGCCTTCGTCGTCCGTTCCCTTTGCGACAATCTTAGAGAACATAGCCTCCGCTTTCATTTCAGCAGATACTTTGGCAAGATTTTCTGTGGTGACTTCCTGGTGATTATCTTCCAGTTTTTGCCCCGCGAGCAACAATGAAATATCATCATCTTCCGGCTCATCAACTTCAACATATTTCTGCAATCCATGAATTAATGATTCTTGAATTGTATCAGCGGTTAATTCTTCATCCGCCAACTCACGAAGCGCAATGACAGGGTTTTTATCATTATCCCGTTCCACCAGAATCGGCGCCCCGGAAGCTATTTGCCGTGCTCTTTGAGCCGCTAACAAGACAAGTTCAAACCTGTTCGGTACTTTATCAACACAATCTTCAACGGTAACACGTGCCATGCCGTTCATTCTCCAATATAAAATGGTCCGCAAATGCAGACTTAAGTCCAAACGCGGCTTATACTACTCAAAGACAGACCTGTAAAGACTGTTCTGTATCCTTTTCTACAGCCTCGACCAACGCGGTGACTGTTTTATTCAGCACCGGATGAACCCAGTCCGGACAGATATCCCTTAAAGGGACAAGAACAAACAATCTTTCGTGTAATCTCGGATGAGGAATGATGAGGCCGCCCTGCCCTAGCTCTGTTACATTTTTCTCTTTTGGGCGATGGGACCACAAGGTCTTTGAAGGATATATCTGGTTCTGATAGGCGATAATATCAAGATCCACAATCCGTGCCTCCCATCTGATCCGGCGCGCGCGACCAAGACTTTCTTCGATATCATGGAGCAACTGCAACAAGTCTGCAGCGGACAAATCTGTTTTTATGGCCGCGACCGCATTGATAAACCAGGGTTGATCTGATTTGGGCACGGGTGCCGTTTTATAAAAGGGTGACAGCGCCTCAATCACCAGACCACGTCCTTGCATTTCCTGTAACGCTGCCGCCAGGACGTCCTGCGGGCTATCAAATTTTTCCCCGCATAGGTTACTCCCCAAACCGATAAAAATCATTTTATTTCCAAAAAACTATGTTATTCTCCAAAAGAACCCCCATATATCCCTTACGTCAAAAACATGCTATAGTCGTGTTATAATTAAATTATTTTTTAGGATATTTTTTATGTATTTCCATCCCAATGAAAGACTTGCCTTGTTTATTGACGGATCAAATCTTTTTGCAACGGCCAGGGCATTGAATTTTGATATTGATTATAAGCGGTTAAGACGTTTTTTCGCCTCAAAGGGGATTTTGCTTCGCGCAAATTATTACACTGCCCTACTCGAAGATCAAGAATTTTCGCCGCTGCGTCCCTTGGTGGATTGGCTCGATTACAACGGCTATACACTTGTCACTAAACCCACCAAAGAATTCACAAATAGCCTTGGGGAAAGAAAAATCAAAGGCAATATGGATATGGAATTGGCCATTGATATGATGGGCATGGCCGAACATGTGGACCATATGGTGCTTTTCTCTGGTGATGGCGATTTTAGAAGATTGGTTGAAGCCGTACAGCATCGAGGCGTCCGCGTCACGGTCATCAGTAGCACAAAAACATCTCCGCCCATGATTGCCGATGAGCTTCGGCGTCAAGCAGATATGTTCATTGAAATATCTTCCATGCATCAGGAATTCGGCCGCCAGTCTCAGGCCGACCTTCAACAAGACAGCGACCATTCCCAATAACGGCAGAATGATAATGACACCTAAAGTAAAAGCCGCCTTCCTCGCGGGTGATGCCCCTGAAGACTGCGCCCTTTGCCCGCGCCTGACCGCCTTTCGCGCGGACAATAAAGAAAAATATCCGCGCTTTTACAACGGGCCTGTCCCCTCCTTTGGAGACGCCAACCACGAACTTTTAATTGTTGGCCTTGCCCCAGGCTTAAAAGGCGCCAACCAAACCGCCCGTCCCTTTACTGGTGATTATGCGGGGGATCTTCTGTATGCAACTTTGGAAAAATTTAGCTATACGATTGGCACATACGGCGCATCAGCGGACGACGGCCTCATCCTTAAAAACTGCATGATCACCAATGCGGTACGCTGCGTGCCGCCGCAGAATAAGACCATCGCAGAAGAAGATAACAACTGCCGGCCTTATTTGATTAATCAGATAAAAAATGCGCCGCGCTTAAAGATAATATTGGCCTTAGGCACTGTGGCGCATAACTCTATATTGACCACATTTGAAAAGAAAAAATCCGCTTTCAAATTCGGCCACGGGGCACTTCATCCGCTCGGCAATGATTTTGGAGGCAAAGAAATTACGTTGATCGACAGCTATCATTGCTCCCGCTATAATACCAATACAAAAAGACTCACCACGGAGATGTTTGAGGATGTCTTCCAAAAAATAGCGGTGTTTTTAAAATAAATTTGTTTGAAAGGAAAATTATGGCCCGTATTATTTCTTTAAGCTTTGCCATATTTATCTGTTTTATTGGCCCGACTTACGCCCAAGATAAGTATGATAAAGTACAGATTAAAACCACCAAGCTGGATGACGGCATCTATATGCTTCAAGGGGCTGGGGGCAACATGGGCGTTTCCGCAGGCGAGGACGGCGTTTTCTTAATCGATGATCAATTTAGCCCGCTCACACCGAAAATTATCAAAGCCATCAGTGATATTTCAACGCAGCCTATTAAATTTCTGCTCAATACCCATTGGCATTTTGACCATACGGGCGGTAATGAAAATCTTGGCAATATGGGCGCGGTGATCGTTGCCCAAGACAATGTGTATAAAAGACTGAGCGCGGGCCAATTCATGGAAGCCATGAAGCGAGACGTCCCGCCCGCGCCTAAGGCCGCCTTGCCCGTGATTTCTTTCAGCGATGAGATGACATTTCACCTGAATGGCCTTCATATTTTGGTTCATCATTACGCCCATGCCCATACGGACGGCGACAGTGTCATCTTTTTTAAGAATAAGAATATCGTCCACACGGGTGATATATTTTTTAATGGATTTTATCCCTTCATCGATAGCGGATCTGGGGGATCTATATACGGCGTGATTGATGCCGCCGCCGATATTTTGAAACAGATTGATGACAATACCAAGATCATTCCGGGTCATGGCCCCCTCGCCAATAAAAAAGACTTACAGAATTACCGCAACATGCTTACGCACGTCGTAAAAAGCCTTACGCCGTTAGCCCAAAAAGGAATCTCTTTAAATGACGCCATAAAAAGCGATCCTTTGAAGGAATTAAATGCACAATGGGGACATGGTTTTTTGAAACCTGATAAATTTTTAGCCCTCGTTTACCCTGTTATTCAGGCCCATAATAAAAAATAGGCCCACGATGGACGGGCAACGTCTGTTCATGCATCATTCAGATAAAAAGACATATAGTGTTATCAAGACGCGGGTGAGGCTGCATAAGATTAATAAGGAAGTATAATGATGAGCAAATTCAACCATGTCATCAAAACAGGCGTATTTGTGCTAGGATTAACGATATTTGCATTGGCCCCCACCGCACAGGCTCTGGCCGAACAGAGGCAACAGAACTACCGCTATCACTATGGCCATGACAATGATGACCGTAATTATAACAGGCGTCCGAACTGGCGGGATAATTATCGTGATAACCATAGGCAGCGCCATAACTGGCGCGATCATTATAGATATAACAATAATAACAACAGTGAGGTGATCTTAGGTATTCTTGCCGGCGGCTTGCTTTTTTCTGCCATGGCCGTTAATCAAAGAGGCCATGATACGGTATATGTGCCGCAACAACGGGTCTATATACAGCCGCCTCAACAACAGTGGACTCAAAAACAGCCCGTGCTGTTACAGGATAGCTCATGCCTTCAGACGCGGGAGTACCAAACAAATATTACCGTTGGGGGACAGACAGTTCCCGCATACGGCCAATCCTGCCTGCAGCCTGATGGCACGTGGAAATTAGGCACTGCTATTCCCGAGCCGGATTATAGAACCAAATAATCACGACCCTTGATAAACCCCTTATGACTAAACTGGTCATATAGGGGTTTTTCTTTTGCCTCAAACGCGCTATACAGAGCAAAAGAAATATTAGAAATAATTTCAGGGCACGTCATGTCATCCCACGGGTCAAAAAAAGTTATCTATGCGGCGCTGGCGGGAAATTTTCTTATCGCCCTGACCAAATCGGCAGCAGCGGCCTATACCAATTCCTCGGCCATGATGTCCGAGGCTATCCATAGCGCCGTTGATTGCGGCAATCAGGGCCTGTTGCTCTATGGCATTAAACGGTCACAGCAACCTGCCGATAAAGCTCACCCCTTTGGCTATGGGATGGAGCTGTATTTTTGGACCTTTGTGGTCGCGATTCTGGTCTTTGCCATTGGGGCGGGCGTATCTCTTTATGAGGGTATCATAAAGGTCATCACCCCCCATCCCGTCACTGACATTTACCTCAATTATATTGTTTTGGGCATCGCCGTTATTTTCGAGGGCGCGGCATGGATGGTGGCCTATAAAGAATTCAAACGACATCAAAAGGGCCCTAATCTGATCACCTCAATTTTACGCAGTAAGGATCCGACGGTCTTCACCGTTCTGTTTGAAGATACCGCCGCCATGCTCGGTCTTCTCGTGGCACTCCTTGGATTATTTATTGGTGATCTTCTGAATATTCCTGAATTAGATGGCATTGCGTCAATTGTCATTGGTCTCATCTTGGCCAGCACCGCCATTTTGCTGGCTTACGAGAGCAAGGGCCTCCTGATCGGGGAAGCCGCGAGTGAGGATGTGGTAAAGGCGATTGAAGAGATCGCCCTTGCCAAGCCCGAAATCATCACCATCAATGAAATATTGACCATGCATATGGGCCCACAGGATATATTGCTGAATCTTTCTCTGGATTTTACAGATGATATTTCCGCTTCCGATGTGGAGCGGGCCGTGAGCGCCATGGAAAAAGACATCAAATCACAGCTTCCTCACATCAAACGAATTTTTATCGAAGCCCAAAGCGGCCAAAAATAGGTAATTTCTTAGCCGTTATCCTTCATCAGGCGGCTTTTCTCGCGGTTCCAGTCGCGCTCTTTCTCGGTGGCGCGTTTGTCGTGGTCTTTTTTACCACTGGCCAAGCCAATTTTCACTTTGACCTTATTCTTTGCATTGAAATAGATGGCCAGAGGCACCAATGTCTTTCCTTTGCGCTGTATGGCGGCGGCAATTTTACCGACCTCCTTGCGGTGCATCAGCAATTTTCGGGGACGGCGGGCCTCATGGTTATGACGATTGCCCATTTCATATTCTTTAATATACGCGTTAATTAAGAATATCTCGCCTATTTTGGCTTCGGCGTAAGAGTCGGTGATATTTGCCTCGCCCGCGCGAAGGGATTTAACCTCCGTCCCGGTGAGGATAATACCTGCCTCAAAATCTTCCTCAATAAAATAGTTATAGCGCGCCTTGCGGTTCAGGGCGATGGTTCGCTTACCGTCTTTCCATTTATCAGAAGATTTTGCTTTTGCCTTTGCCATATTTAACTCAGCAACTCGGCTTTGATCATGGCCGCTTTAACCAATGATTTGGTGTTTTCTGCAAGAGGAACCAAAGGCAACCGCATATCAGCAGAACAGAGGCCTAACAGCTCCAGTGCATATTTTATCGGGCCGGGGTTCGGCTCCACAAACAACGCGTCATGTAAATCGGTCAGGATATCTTGAATCTTAAGGGCGCCCTTAAAATCACCCGCCAGACATAAATTTTGAAAATCAGCGGTCAATTTTGGGGCCACATTAGAAGCAACCGAAATGCAGCCCTGCCCGCCGTGGGCATTAAAACCTAAGGCCGTTTGATCTTCGCCGGACAGCTGAATGAAGTCTTCCCCCATGGCCATACGCTGCAAAGGAACCCGCGCCACATTACCTGTGGCATCCTTAACGCCAACGATATTTTTCAATTCCTTAAAACAACGCGCCATCGTGGCCACGGACATATCAACGACCGACCGGCCGGGAATGTTATAAATGACGATGGGAAGATCCACCGCATCATTCAAGGCTTTGAAATGTTGGAATAAGCCTTCTTGGTTAGGCTTGTTATAATAAGGCGTGACGATCAATGCGGCATCCGCGCCTGCCCGCGCCGCATGGCTCAGAAGATTAATGGCTTCTCTTGTGGAATTTGATCCACATCCTGCCATGACCGGAACCCGGCCACCAGTCTGTTCAATGCAAATTTCCGTGACCCTGCGATGCTCGTCATGGTTCAGTGTCGGGGATTCTCCCGTGGTGCCGCAAGGAACAAGTCCGTGGATACCCTGCTCAATTTGCCAGTTCACCAGCTTTCGAAACGCCTGCTCATCTACCGCGCCGTTACGAAACGGGGTGACAAGCGCCGTAATAGACCCTCTTAACATGGCAAAGCTCCTTTAAAATATATCACGCAATCTTCATATCACTAAATCTTTTGGCAAAATAGTCTGCCTTTGTACGTACTGCAAGCCATGAATGTCCTTGAGCCGTTCTTTTCTTTGCCTTTGCCCTTTGGCCAGAAAAAAAGGCGGGGAATTTCCCCGCCTCATCGGCTGTTTAAAAAGCTCTTCATTCCTATTTTTAAGAACCACCTTTTCTCATCATCTTTTTCATTTTTTGCATTCTTCTTTGACGATCTTCCCTATTCAAGAGACCGTCATCATTCTCGTCATTCTCAATAAAATTATGCTCTCCCTTTTTATCAAATTCAGCCTTGGAAATATCACCGTCTTTATTGGTATCCAATTTATCAAAATATTTTTTTATTTTTTCCTGTTTGGCCGCGTCTTGCATTTTTTTACGCTGCTCTTCCATGATTTTGGACAGTTCGGAGAATTCCTTTGCGCTCAAACGACCGTCTTTATTCATATCTGCGGCAGCAAAATTTTTACTCCGAAAAGTCTGCATTTCTTCCAAGCTGACAGAGCCATCTTTGTTGGTGTCCATCATGAGATGCATCATATGACGGCCCCCGTCCCTGTCCATTTTATGCATTTTACCTTCGGCAAAGCTCGAGGCAGACGATAAAGACAGGCCCGTAAGCGTGGCCAACGTAATAAGTGATATTTTTTTCATTTCAAGTCTCCAGTAAGTTGATTAAACACATCCCTTTCTCATTGGCATGTATAAAGATAATACGGATGACAAGAAAAAATCCTGCGGTGATGTTTCAAAAAAAATTCAAGGGTTACGAATCCTATAGCGGCACTAGCGTCCCATTGGCCTTAAAAATACGCGCCCTTGGACGATCAGTCTCATTCCGGCCGTTTCACATATCTTGCCATAAATAATGCCATAAAACACAATGCCGCCATAAAAAAGTAAGCATGGCCGCCAAACATATTATAGAGCGGGCCAGACGCCAGCATAACAACCCCAATAGACAGCCCCATAGGCACTGAACTATAGAGTGATTGCGCCGTCATAAAATATTTATCGGGCACCCGCGATGACAAAAAATACATGGCGACCAAATGTGAGGCGCCATATGTCAAGCCGTGTATTGTCTGGATGACAAACAACAAGGGAACCGATAGGGTAACGGCGAGCACTGACCATCTTATGACGCCAAAAAAGGCAATAAAAATCAGGACATGCATGGGGCGGAATTTGGTGATTATTTTACCGGCAAAAATAAAAATTAAAATTTCAGCAATGACCCCAACGCTCCATAAAGCGCCAACTGTTTCATTATCCAACCCTATGGCGACCCAATAGTAACTTCCCATGGCATAAATAAAGCCGTGGCTCATTTGAATCAGGCTGAATACCACAAGGAACATGATAAATTGTTTATTGGTCAGGAGAAATTTTAACGGTGATATGGCCCCCATTTGATCATCATCATGAGGCGGCGGTTTCCTCTCTTCGCGGGGCAAAAGAAAGACGCAAAAGAAGATAAGGACAAAAGGCCCCAAACAAAAATACAAAAAATAATCATATCCATAATGATCCAGATATTTACCTATAAAAAGCGAAGAAAGAACAAAAACAATGGAGCCTACAGACCGCAAGCGGCCATATTGTATCTCATATTTATCACATGCCCTTACCGTATAGCTTTCCAACAAGGGGCCAAAACCTGTGAAAGCAATTGAAAATAATAGAGTGACGAATGCAAACATAAGGAAGGAAGAAAAAACGAGATATCCACAAAAACAGAAAGCGGCCAAAGCGATAAGAGCTAACATTGGTCGGCGCGTCATCCCCAATCTATCACAGGCTTGGGCAATGAAGGGCGAGGCCAACACCTTCAAGAAAGCCGGAAACCCCATCAAAAACCCTATTTCAGCCGGTGACATCCCGACTTTGGCTAGCCAGAGCGCCCAAAAGGGCAAAACAGCCCCTACATAGAAAAACATACCGCTATAGGCCCCGCCAATTTTATAGGCGATGGGATTTTTATATCCACTCATGTTATATTCTGGTGTCATATAAGACTTCTTCGGCTTCTTCTTGGGACATTTTTAATATTCGGCGGCCCAGCGGATAAGAAAAACCCGCACGGCACATACTGGCTAATTCTTTTTCCACAACCTCCGTCCCATCATGACGCCTGCTGAAAGCCCCGAATCTGCGTTTCCTGACATATTTTAGGGCCGAAAGGACGTCTAAATCTTCATGCTGCTCGGACAAGGACTCCATGATTTCCGCAACCAGATCCGGGGCCACTCCCTTGATCAGCAATTTTTGAGAGGCCATCATTTTTGAGGTGCCGCTGCGGATCAGCGACGCCCCACGTGCCTCGGCAAAGCTTCGGTCATTGACGAGATTTTGTTGTATTGCTTTTTGCACAATATCTTCGATCCAGACCATTGCCTCTGCATATTTTTCCGCCGCATCTCCTTCCTCGAGCCGGCGCCGGACTTTTCGGTCCAAAACCTTCCGAAGATTTCTTTCTGTGGTTGCAAACCGCTGTAAGTAGTTATAAGTTGCTCGCACCAAATAATCCCGTGTCAAAGCACGTTTTTTGATTTTCCCATTCATCATAAGTGAAATAGTATCAGACACCAATGACCGATAATAGAGCCCCTAGCCATTTTGTTTACCTATTTTTTCTCGCGCTCTTTTGGGGCAGCGCTTTTTTATTCGTTAAAATATCGTTGGAGAGTGTTACGCCGCTCACCATTGCCGCCGCCCGTATTACCATAGGGGCCATTATTATATGTTTGATTACTTTTAAGATGGGCGCAAAGCTCCCCGTCGGCTTTGCCGATTGGGGCCTCTGTAGCCTTGTCGGCATAACCGGCTCGGTCATTCCATTTGTTCTGGTCAATTGGAGCATGCAATATGTCCCCAGCGCACTGGCCGCCATATGCATGTCGCTTTTGCCCCTCTTCACTCTTATCCTTGCTCATTATATGACACATGACGAAAAATTCAGCCGCACTAAAATAATCGGCGTTATTTTTGGAATCATCGGGGTTTGTAGCCTTTTTTACGGAACCATGACGGAAATAAATAGCTCGCCTAAAATGTATCTGGCCCTGTTCGGCTTAATCGTCACCTCTTTTTCTTATGCCTTATCTGGCGTCATCATCAAAAAAGTGAAAAACAAAAATCCCTTTAGCACGGCATCTGCCATGCTGATCTCCGCCTCTTTGGTTATCATTCCGCTTGCGGTTATCTTTGAAAAGCCCTGGACATTGTCCCCCACGCCAACGGCCCTCTATTCTATATTAGTACTCGGCATATTCGCGACGGGCATAGCCTCCCTTATCTTGTTTCACCTGACACATCTTGCGGGGGCGACTTTCGTTTCCTATAACAGCTATTTGATCCCTCTTGTGGGCATGACAGCCGGCTATATCTGGTTGAACGAACCTTTAAAAGCCACCTATATCATCTCTGTATTATTTATATTTTTAGGCATTTATTTAGCGGAAAGACGCAAAGACCCCTCCAAAATATCATCGAAATTTTCTTAACTCACATATTATCATGCAAGAAATAAGTTGGAAAATCGATCAACACTCTATAAAATAGTATGACTTATAAATAAAAACCTTGCGATACGGCCCAGCAAAATGTATCGAAGGTGACATAAATGTGACGAGGCGCCGACAATTAACGTTAACGCCCTGTTTGAGTGGTGGATGTATCCACGGGAGAATACGAGTGACTTTGGACATACATGCTTGAACCAATTCCAACACAAGATTTAACACTTCCGCGTAGGTTGGCTGATTTCGGCACCCTATTGGAAGCCATTGAATATGCCGCTAAAGGGATCCGGGGACTGAATTTCTATTCCCCTCGCGGCGAGCTTGAAACCAGCATCAGCTATGCTGAAATAATGCAAAAAGCCCAAGAAATAGGCCGCCGCTTCATCCATTTCGGCATTGAAAAAGGCTCCCGCGTTGCGCTGATAGCCGAGACCAGCGACGAATTCGTTTGTTATTTCATTGGCTGTCAATATGCGGGCCTCTTGCCGGTGCCGTTACCTCTGCCGACCTCTTTTGGGGGACGAGAAGGCTATACCGGCCAGCTTAACCAACAAATGAAAAGTTGCGGGGCGTCTGTTGCTGTTTCCGCGTCTTATATGTTGCCGCTGTTGGATGAAGCCACGTCAGGCCTGAAGAAAATGCAATTTGTTGGCACGTCCACAACGTTTGAAGCCCAGGCATCCCACAAAGATATTAAAAATATCGAACTTCCCGTAGCCCATACGGACGATTTGGCCTATTTGCAATATTCATCGGGCAGCACGCGCTTCCCCCATGGCGTCGCCGTAACCCATCGATCCCTTTTGGCCAATTGTTATGGCATTGGCGGGGAAGGCATGAATTTACGGGATGATGATCGTGTTGTCTCCTGGCTACCCTTTTACCATGATATGGGGTTGGTCGGAACATTGCTATCGCCAATCGCCAATCAGGTGACAACGGATTATCTGGCGACAGAGGCTTTTGCACGCCGTCCCCTGCAATGGTTAAAATTGCTTTCCAGAAACAAAGGCACATTGGCCTATAGTCCCACATTTGGGTATGATATCTGCGCCCGCCGCGCCAGCCCCACAAAAATTGCGGACTTGGATCTGTCCTCATGGCGCGTTGCCGGCATTGGCGGCGATATGATCCGTGCGGACGTTTTAACGAACTTTCAAGAGGTTTTTAAAAATGTCGGCTTTAAAAGCACCACCTTCCTGCCCAGTTATGGCTTGGCAGAATGTACTTTGGCCGTCAGTTTCGCCCGGCTTAACACGGGCTTTGAAATTGATTTGGTCAGTGAAAAAGTCTTGACGGGTGAAGAAAAAATCCTCAAAGAATTCAAGATCAATGGCAATGGGGCCAGTTACCGAGCCGTCGTCAACTGCGGCGTTCCGATCTCTGAATATGAGGTGGAAATCCGGGATGACGACAATAATGATCTGGGAGAATATAAAATCGGCCGCATCTGCGTTCGGGGAACCAGCGTCATGGTTGGCTATTTTCAGGATCAGGAAGCCACCGATAATTGCCTGTCAAAAGACAGATGGCTCGATACCGGTGACATGGGATATATGAGAAATGGTTCTCTCTATATCATTGGCCGCATTAAAGATTTAATCATCATCAACGGAAAAAACCATTGGCCGCAAGATATTGAATGGGCCGTTGAACAACTGGAAGAACTGCGCTCTGGTGATACGGCGGCCGTTTCAATTCCGGGGTCACAGGATGAAGAAATTCCGGCTATTTTGGTACAATGCCGCACCCGCAACGAAGCCGAACGTACGGCCATGGAAAATAAAATTAAAGACACGGTTTATTCCATGCTGGGCATTTCACCTATCGTGGCCTTGATACCGCCCCGCTCCCTGCCCAGAACATCCTCTGGGAAATTAAGCCGCGTAAAAGCCAGAAAACAATATCTTGAAGGCACCTTAGTCGCCTAGAGCCATCTGGAATATTGACCTATAAACAGTTATTATGGTAATATCTGATCAAAAGGGATTACCTTTTTTATGACGTCAAAGATTGCAGCCGTCACGGGCGCCACAGGATTCGTAGGCCGTCATCTTGTCCGAGAACTTCTCGCACAGGGTTTCCATGTTCAGGCCCTGACACGCCGCCCCATATCCAAAAATGAACCAGAAACAGATCACATCACATGGATTGAAGGTGATTTGGAAAAGCCCGAGGCCTTAGGGCAACTTGTTGACAAGGCTGACATCGTCTTTCATTTGGCGGGCCTGATTAAAGCCAAAAACAAAGCTGACTTTAACCGCATCAATAGCCAGACTGTCCAAAATCTCCTCGCGCAAATCAGCCAATCATCCCATAAACCACATTTTATTTTACTTTCCTCTCTCGCTGCGCGGGAACGATATTTATCGCCTTACGCCGAAAGTAAGCGCAGAGGCGAAGAAATTCTGATGGAATATGGCGCAGATTTTCCCTGGACGATCCTTCGCCCCCCGGGAATATATGGGCCAGAAGATATGGAAACCCTTAAAATATTCAAAGCAGTAACCGCTGGATTTGCGCCTCTTCCCGGCGGGCAGCATAACAAAGCTTCCTGGATTTATGCCCCCGACTTGGCGCGCGCCATGATTGCGGTATGCGGCGTTCAAGACTGTTTTGGGCAGATACTCGATGTGGATGATGGAAAGGAGAACGGATATTCTCACCAAGAAATGTATGATACGGCATCAGATATATTAAGGATAAAGCCTTTTTACTTTATCATCCCCAGACCTGCCTTAAAGCTCGTGGCGTATTTTAATGTCTTATTTTCGACATTTTTCGGCTATACTCCCATGCTCACGCCGGAAAAAGTGAACGAACTATGTTACCCCGACTGGCTATGTCGTGGATTACATGTTATGAAAATAACAAAATGGAGACCGCAAACAGATCTTAAACAAGGGTTTAAAGAAACCCTGAAATGGTATAAAGACAACAAATTGATGTGAACCGCTGTCATAGGGTGACGTAGGTTTCAAAAAAAAATTATTTCAGATGGATGTATAATGACCCTAAGTGTCGACAAAATTTTCGAGCAAATATGCACGCTCATTGAACCTTTTAATAAAAAGAATGTTACAATCACTAAAGATACTGTATTTAGCAGTGACCTTGAACTTGATTCGTTAACGGTAATGGATCTTTTATCTGAAATAGAAGATGAATTTGATATTACGGTTCCCCTTAACATGCTTCCTGACTTGGAAACCGTTGGCCAATTCACCGAAGCCGTACAAAAATTATTGAGCGAATAATGGCATTTGATTTATTTGAAAAATTTGACCCCATCCTCAAAGAGTATCGTAACCTGCCAGAAGGCGGCGCCAATCCCTTCACAGTCAGTATGGAAAAGGTTCTCTCGCCAACCACAGCCATTATTAATGGACAGGAAACCATCCTCGCCGGAACCAATAACTATATGGGCATGACCTTTAACGCGGAATGTATTGAAGCCGCCCAAGAGGCCTTAACCAATTTAGGAACAGGAACCACAGGATCGCGGGTGTTAAACGGAACCTATAACAGCCATAAGAATCTGGAAGAGACCCTAAAAAAATTCTATGATACCAAACATGCGATCGTTTTTTCCACAGGGTATCAGGCGAACCTTGGGGTCATTGCCACCCTTGCCGGCCCAAAGGATTATGTGGTCATTGATGCGGATAGCCATGCCAGTATTTATGATGGCTGCGCCATGGGGAATGCCGCCGTCGTTCGCTTTAAGCATAACAGCCCTGAAAATCTGGACAAAAGACTGAGCCGTATCCGCAGAGATGATCCGCAAGCGGGTATTTTGGTTGTGCTAGAAGGCGTCTACAGCATGCTAGGTGATCAAGCTCCCTTGAGGGAACTTACAAAGATATCCAAAGCCCACAACGCTTATATCCTTGTTGACGAGGCACATTCTATCGGCGTTTTTGGCAAGACGGGCCGAGGCGTCGCCCAAGAACAGGATGTTGAAAAAGACATCGATTTCATCGTGGGAACGTTCAGTAAAAGCGTCGGAACCATTGGGGGATATTGCGTATCCAACCATGAAAAATTTGAGGCCTTGCGCCTAGTTTGCCGACCATATATGTTCACCGCCTCCCTGCCACCTTCCGTCGTAGCCTCTGCCACGAAGGCATTGGAATTGATTGCCAACACAAATCTTCGCCATAAATTATTAAGCAATTCAAGGCGGCTGAATAAAGGACTGAGCGATGCCGGTTTTAACATGGGCACAACAGGGGAAAGCCCCATTGCCGCCATTATCGTTGATGAGAAAAATACGGCCATCTCTTTCTGGGGCGAAATGATCGCAGAAGGGGTTTATGTCAATCTTGCCCTACCCCCGGCAACACCGAACCGTTTAAACTTGATGCGCTGTAGCTTATCAGCGGCCCATACGTTTGAACAGATTGACTTTATGTTGGAAAAATTTACCTTGGTCGGCAACCGCCTTGGCTTGATCCAAACGGTTCCTGAACTAGCCCCTGAAGTGGCCTATAAATTGGCGATGGAAACGGCTTAAGCGCCCTCAGGCCAAGGTAATGAATTTGAGGTGATCTGTGATTGTTAAGAATAATTCATGGGTGTCGTCGGCTTCATAAAAGCTGCCATCAAGAACAAACGCCGTTTGAAGTACTATTCTGGCATGCTGAATTTCGGCAATAATATTCCCGGGATGATCGAGACCCTCATAACGGCCACGCAGCATCAGCTTTCCGGTTTCCAATATGGCCTGAGGCGTATTTTCCACGCTGATAAAATGAGCCCGGTCCCGTTTCTTCTCCTGATTAAGCGACACGCCTAAGACGCTTTTATCAAGTGTGGTAATCAACAGCATGAAAAAATGACCGACGACGGCACCGCGCTGATTACGGTTCACGCGAATGGCATTCTCCAACTTGTTTTTTTCCAGGGCAGCACGATAAGCCGATTGAATAACATCAATGATCCCTGCCCAATTACGCAAATGATAGAGCCAGCCTTTTGTCGATGTTTTTCGCGTAAATATAGTTTTCTTTTTGATAATATTCCCTGCGCAAAAGAAAAGCCCATAAAGAGAACCAACCCCCCTGACCCCCTCTATTTTGATCAGAGGATATTCTATAATTTTATTCTGCAAACCTTCTTTTTCATAGATATCCAAAAGATCTTTCAGGGCCAGATGTGGTTTTATATTTTTGATTCCAAGCCCTTCTGCAACCACATTATTCTCCCCTACAGGTAAAATTGCCAAGGGAATAGAACGCCCTTTTAGGGCATTTTTCTCAATGATATGTTCATATGTCGCCGAAGCCAACGCCCGATCACCAAGAATGCAGATGGCATCCACATTGACCTGCGCGAATCTGGTAAGGGCTTCGGCAACATCTTTATGTTTTTCAACTTCATAATGAAAAATACCTGAACCAGCCGCGATAACGGCACGTATTTTTTCCATCTCTCCCTTTCCTGAAAAAGAAGACGGACTACTTAGAATGGCGATAATTCCCAACTGACTTCCAACTATTGTTTCGTATGAGGCCTTATTAAAAACACAAAATAAGGACATTAAGCAAAAATTATTTTTCCTTTTGGTTATATTCTATTATACCAAAAGCTACTGTCATATCTTATAAGACCTGAACCTAGGCTAAATTTAGATCAAAAGCGACTTAATGCTAAAAAAAATAGATAAATATATCTTGCAAGAAACAATTTTGCCGTTGCTGGTAACATTGGGTATTTCCGCCATGTTATTATTGTTGGAAAAGATGCTGAGTCTTTTTGATTTTGTGATCAATCAAGGCGGCCCTATTGACATTGTCTGGCGCATGCTCGGCAACCTTATGCCGCAATATTTGACCCTGGTTCTGCCCCTGTCCATGTTTCTTGGCGTCTTGCTCGCCATAAGAAAAATGGCCCTTAACAGCGAACTGGACGCGCTTTTGGCGTCGGGTATCAGCTTAAACCGGTTGGTTCAGCCCAGCCTTTTTGTTGCCCTTTTCTTACTTGTGGTTAACGTGGTCGTTGTGGGATTTGTCCAACCCTATAGCCGATATGCTTACCAAGGTCTGGTTTTTGATATTCGCAGCGGCGCACTTGGCGCCAGCATAAAGGCAGGAGAATTTACCTCTCTAGGGGATGGCCTGACCATCAGAATCGAAGAATCAAGAAACTCTGGTCAGGAACTCGTTGATATTTTTGCCCAAAAAGAATCAGAAGATGGCCACATTCAATCTATCAATGCAGAAAAAGGTCGTTTTTTTATCTCACCCGATAAACGCTATATGATCCTCAGGCTATATAACGGCACGTTAATAGACCTAGATATCACACAAAGCCGTCCCAATATTATAAATTTTGACATGCATGACTTGCCCATTTCAGTGCCAAATTTTGCCAGTTTTCGGGATCGCGGCCAAGATGCCGGAGAAATGACGATTCTAGAACTCTGGGCCAAGCGCAACAGCAACGATCCCGCCGTTACGGCAACGCTTCATTCCAGAATCGCCCGCGCGCTATCTATATTAATTGTCCCTTTCCTTGCCATACCCTTAGGTCTCGTCGCCAAAAGGTCTGGTCGGGCGCTAGGCATTACCGTCGGCATTATAGTCTTGCTTGTTTATCATAAGATCCTGGAATTTGGCCTCGATTTTTCCGCCAGCGGCGAGATATCACCCTGGTATGTCATATGGTTTCCCACGCTGCTCTTTATTTTACTGACAGCGCGATTATATTATATTGGGGCCTATAAAGTTGGCGGCTTACCTCTACAAAGGATTGAGTCTATCTATGACATGATTATTGAGGCCATTGGCCGCCTCGTCAGCCGCGTAAAGGCGATCAATTAAAATGGAAAGATTTATCAAATTTTCCAGTCGCCTTGGCGCCTTATTTAATCCGGGAAGTATGGATTTCTATCTGGCGAAGCTCTTTGTGAGCCGATATATCATGATATTAATCGGCTTGGTGGCCACCTTGCAGATGCTGGATATTTTATCGGAATCAGATAGTATTCTGGCGGGTGACGGCGCGACTTATCAAGATTTGTGGCGGTACGTGACGTTACGGGTGCCGACGCTCCTCTCCCTTTTTTCGCCCTTTGTGGCGCTCTTGTCAGCGATTATGTGCCTTGCGGGCCTTAATGTTCACAGTGAAATCATCATTATGAAAGCGTCGGGCTGGTCTGCCTTTAGGATTATAACGCCCCTCATTTTAATGTCTCTGCTGATTGCGTGCCTTCATTTTGTTTTTACGGAAACCATCACCGTGAGCGCAAAGGCAGAACTTCGCAACTGGCAGGAAAATAAATATGCCGCGAATTTTCCGCCTGCGCCAGATACAGTTTACGACACTTGGGTCAATGATGGCAATAATCTGATTAAGGCCGAAAGCGCGAGCCGCAATGGCAGCATTCTGCTTCTGGACAAAGTCACCCAGTATATTCGTGATAAGAATATGCATATTACCTCTCTGATCAAGGCGGATTTCGCAGTATATCGCGACAGTAAATGGACAATGTTTGAGGTGAAAGAATTTGACATCCGAACCTTGAAAGTCACCCCCATGGAAAATCTTCTTTGGGAAACGGATATACCACCAGAACGTTTCATTACGCAGGCCATAAAACCCGATCAGGTCAGCCTGCAGAAGTTACGCCGGGCGATCTTCCAACTTCAGAAAGAAGGTCATGACACCTCCAGCTTTGAGACCATGCTCTATCAAAAATTTGTCTCGCCTTTGAGCACCCTACTCATGCCGCTCCTTGCCGGGCTCGCCGCTTTTGGTCTCCACCGGGGCGGAAATCTTTTCGGACGGATCGCTTTAACCGGCGCTTTAGGCTTTGGCTATTTTGTGATGAATAATCTGTTTATGGCACTGGGCCAATATGGTGCCGTCCCCCCCATCGCAGCCGCATGGTTGCCCTTTTTATTATTTTCCCTCATCGGCATAAGTTTCATACTACTTACCGAGGAATAAACCCGCTTAAGAGAAAAAATATGACGTCAGCCATCACCATCAAAGAAGCCACAAGCAAACAGGACTTGAAACAATTTGTCACCTTACCTTGGTCACTCTATAAGGATGATCCAAACTGGGTCGCGCCCCTTGTTATGGAACGGCTGGAACTTCTTGATCAAAAGAAGAATCCCTATTTCGAGCATGCCCGGGCCAAATTATGGCTCGCCCTACGAGGTGATGACGTGGTTGGCCGCATTAGCGCGCAAATTGATGCGCTTGTGGAAGACATTCATAAGGAGAAAATCGGCCATTTCGGTTTTTTCGAATGTATTAATGATCAAGAGGTGGCCAATGCCTTGTTGGACAAGGCGACTGATTGGTTAAAAGAAGCGGGACGGACGAGTATCCTTGGCCCTTTCAGCCTCTCCATCAACGAAGAATCAGGTATGCTTGTCGATGGTTTTGACACGCCGCCCAGCCTCATGATGAATCATGCCCTGCCTTATTATCAGGATTTAATGGCTGGATACGGTCTGGAAAAATCCAGAGACTTGATCGCGTATTATTTAAAATTTGATCAGGATGTTTTACCGCCCACCATCAATAAATTAATCCAGCGCAGCATGCGCGACGGCAAAGTGAAATTGCGCCATATCAATATGAAAAATTATGAGGAAGAATTAAAAACCATCCTTGATATTTATAATGACGCCTGGTCTGATAACTGGATGGCGCTGCCCTTTACCGAGGCAGAGCTTGCCAAGACGATCAAGGATCTCAAACTGCTGATTCGGGAAGATTTCACTTATATTGCCGAATATGATGGCGTCCCGCAAGCCATGATGGTGACGTTACCCAATTTAAATGAAATCATCGCCGATTTAAACGGAAGGCTTTTTCCCTTTGGTATTTTCAAACTTTTATGGCGGTTAAAGGTCAGCCGAAAATATAAAACCGTCCGCGTGCCGTTGATGGGCGTCAGAAAAGAATTTCAAAATAGCGCCATTGGGGGAACCCTCGCCTTCGCCCTCATCGAAAAAAGCCGGGAACATATCGCTCAAACAGGCTGCACCCATTCAGAATTATCCTGGGTTCTTGAAGAAAATTCCAGATTGCGGAAAATGTTAGAGACAATTGGCTGCTGGCAATATAAAAACTACCGTATATTCCAAAAGAATTTATAAATCAGACATATTGCGGCCATCCTCGCCACGTAAATAAGATCATTACCTTAACTTTTTTGAAAATTTTCATCCCTATATTCGGAGCATATTGATATGCCAGATACGCTGATTGTCATACCTAAGAAGAGCTTTCTACAACGGATTAGGACGTATTTCCTCACGGGCCTTGTGGTGGCATCTCCGGTCGGTATCACCATATATTTGGCCCTTGCCTTCATTGATGTGATCGATAGAAATATCAAACCATTAATTCCAGCGGCCTATAATCCCGACACCTATCTGCCCTTCCCTGTGCCTGGTATCGGATTGCTGTTCCTGTTTCTCATCTTAACGACTTTAGGATTTTTTGCCGCTAATTTCCTGGGCAGGACGCTGATCCGAATAGGCGAAAAAATCCTCAATCGCATGCCCATCGTCAGAAGCGTTTATAATACGCTGAAACAGATTTTCGAAACTGTTATCTCAGAGAATAAAGGCAGTTTCCAAGAAGTCGTTCTGGTCGAATATCCCCGCAAAGGCTTATGGGCTATTGCGTTTATTTCTGGGGAGAATACCGGCGAAATTCAAGAAAAAATGGGTGATGACGTGGTCAATGTCTTCCTGCCAACAACCCCGAACCCCACCTCAGGATTTCTACTGTTCGTCCCCAAAAAAGACGTCATCCATCTGGATATGACCCCGGACGAAGGCGCGAAATACGTCATATCCGCAGGCTTGGTAGACCCCAGAAACATGCCTGTCAAAAAAAATAAATAAAACCGAAAGACTCTATCCCGACGTCAGATATTTAACCCCCTCGTCCCGCTCGAACAAATAAAGCAGAATACGAAGGGCCTGGCCGCGATCCGTTTTTAAGCTGGGGTCTTTTTCCAAAATAAGCCGTGCATCATCCCGCGCCATCGCGATCAAATGCCCATGTTCCTCAAGACTTGCCACTTTAAAATCTGGCATCCCGCTTTGTTTGGTGCCGAGCAATTCACCGGCCCCGCGCAGCCGCAAATCTTCTTCGGCAATTAAAAAACCATCCTCGGTGTCCCGCATGATTTCAAGGCGGGCTTTGGCGGCGGCCCCGCTTAAATTTCCATAGAGCAACAGGCACGTCGATTTCCCCGTCCCGCGTCCTACTCTCCCCCTCAGCTGATGCAATTGAGACAGACCAAATCTTTCGGCATGTTCGATAATCATGATGGTGGCTTCTGGCACATCAACGCCCACCTCGACCACGGTCGTCGCCACAAGAATATCAATGTCTCCTCTTGTGAATAGATCCATGACGGCGTCTTTATCCTTGGCCTTCATCTTCCCGTGGACAAGTCCCACCCGATCCCCAAAAATATGGCTGAGATGGCGAAATCTCTCCTCGGCGGCCGCAAGATCCAACACTTCGGATTCCGCCACGAGAGGGCAAATCCAGAAGACTCTACTGCCGCCTGTCATCGCTCTCTTCATTCCCTGCACCACCTCGTCCAAACGACTTAGATGTATTATTCTGGTATCAATGGGCAAGCGGCCAGGCGGTTTTTCATCCAGCCGCGAGACGTCCATATCCCCGTAAGCGGTCAACGTCAGCGTCCGTGGTATGGGCGTCGCGGTCATGGCCAATACATCCATGGAAACCCCCGCCCGCCCTTTTGCAGATAAGGCCATGCGCTGTTCCACACCAAAGCGGTGCTGTTCATCAATAACCGCGAGGGCCAGGTCATGATAGATCACGTCTTTTTGAAAAAGGGCATGGGTTCCCACCAGAATATCAATATTCCCTGCCTGTAAATCATCAAGCAGCCTGGCCCGCTCCTTACCTTTGTCGCGCCCTGTCAAAATAGCCACCCGAAGGCCCATGCCTTCCGTCATATCAAGAAGACTGCTATAATGCTGCCGGCTCAAAATTTCTGTAGGGGCAATCATGGCGGCCTGCGCCCCATTCTCCACCGCCGTCAACATAGCCAGCAGGGCGACAACCGTCTTGCCGCTGCCCACATCCCCTTGAAGCAGGCGCATCATAGCAAAGGGCTGTGCAAGATCCGCCGCGATCTCATCACCACTTCGGACTTGGGCGGCGGTCAACACATAGGGCAATTTTTCGATCAGTTGCCGCGTCAGGCGGCCTTCCGTGATCAGGGCGCGGCCTTTTTTCCTTTGATTTTGCCGCCGCATGATTTCTAGCGCCAACTGACTCGCCAGAAATTCATCATAAGCTAACCTCAGGCGGGCAGGGCTATTCATCTGTAGGTCATCATGAATTTTTGGGTTATGCGCCATCGTCACCCCATCCCGCCAGCTAGGCCAGCCTTCCCGCGCAAGCAAGGCCTTATCCTGCCATTCCGGCAAGGTCACAAGTCGATCAATGGCCCCGCGTGCAATTTTGGCCATAACCTTACCGCTGACCCCTGCCGTCAAGGGATAAATCGGCTCCACCTCTGGAATTTCCGCTTTTTTCTCGGGGGAAAGTATATAATCGGGGTGACTCATGTGAAGCTGGTCGTTATGGATTTCCACCTTGCCACTAATCAGACGTATCTCGCCCAGAGGTAATTGCCGCGCCATATAGTCGCCTTTGGCATGGAAGAAGATAAGCTGCAAACTTCCGCTATCATCATGGCACCATACCCGGTAAGGGCGGCGCGTGTTTCGCGCCGGGGCATCATGGCTGTCAATGGTCACTTTCACAGTAACGATTTGATCAAATTTGATATCCCCCAGCGCGGGGCAGGCGCGGCGATCAATAATATCTGTTGGAAAATGCCAAAAAAGATCCTTCACCTTGTAAAGAGAAATCTTCTCAAGCAAACTCGCAATCCGCCCCCCCACACCGGGAAGGCTGATGGTATCGGCAAAAAATGGATATAATATTTCTGGTCGCATGCGTTTATGTTTGATTCACGTTGGGTTTTTTCCTATCACTAGCATAAGGGAAATATTTTCCACATCAAACATAAAACAGATTGTATCGCCCATGTCATCATTTGATTCCCCAGGCTTTATCGAACATGAGATCAACAAGACTGACTCCCTAGAAATAAGGCGGAAACGCTTAAAATTCCGGAGCTGGCATCGGGGCATCAAAGAAGCCGATATTCTCCTTGGCCATTTTGCCGATACCCATCTGGCACATCTTGATAGGGGCCAATTAGACCGTTATGAAAATCTTTTGCGGGAACCAGACCTTAAAATTGTTGCCTGGATCACCAATGATCGTCCCGCGCCTGATTACCTTCAGAATGACGTGATGGATATGCTGCAAGCCCTCGATTATCTAAAAGTGATCAAGTGAATAAATTTGACCAATTCATCAAAGCCGAAGTTCCCTTGCAAGTTGCCGCCGCGCCTGAGGGTATGGATGCGCTATTTTTAGCGCGGCTCCTCAATATGAAAATGGGCGGCCCAGCGGTGATGCTGCATATTGCCCGCGACGACCACCGTATGAGCAGCCTAGCCGATCTTGTGGCTTTCTTTTCCCCTGATACAGAGGTTTTAACCTTCCCTGCCTGGGATTGCCTGCCCTATGACCGGGTGTCACCCAATCCCGGCATCAGCGCCCAGCGCATGACCACATTGCATAAGCTTGTCTCTGAAAAAGATGACTCTAAAAAACGGCTTGTCATCACAACCATCAATGCCGCGACCCAAATGATACCAGAACAGGATATGATCAAAGGATCGTCTTTTAGCGCCAAGGTCGGAGATCATATCAATGTAGAAAAGCTGTCCGCCTTCCTCAGCCGTAATGGCTATGCCCGTTCCAGTACGGTCATGGAGCATGGCGATTTTGCCCTTCGCGGCAGCCTGATTGACATCTACCCATCAGGACAGAAAAACCCCATCAGGATTGACCTTTGGGGCGATATCATCGAAACAATAAAGTTTTTTGACCCCAACAGCCAACGCACAGCAGAAGCCGTGGATAATATTTCGCTGACCCCTATGAGCGAAATTATCTTGGACGAAGAGAGTATTCGGCGTTTTCGCGGGGCCTACGTGCGAGAATTTGGGACGGTTCTTGACCAAGACCCCTTATATAACGCCGTCAAAGAGGGCCGCAGACATCAGGGGATGGAACATTGGCTGCCCTATTTTCACTTTCGCCTTGAAACCCTCTTTGATTATCTGCCCGATTGTCCTGTGAGCATGGATCAGCTGACCACAGAAGCCTTCGCCGATCGTCATAATGCCATACAGGATTATTACCAAGCCCGAAAAGAGGCCTACGCCTTGTCGCGCAAAGGGGCTGCCACGTCTTTTTCCCCCTATAAACCCCTGCCACCAGAAAAATTATATTTAAAGGCGGCCCCATGGCAAGCTGTCATCGAAGCGCGGAAAATCCATCAATTTATTGGTTTTAATGCGCCGCCTGATGTCAACCATATGACCCTTGACTGTAAGGTAGGGCGGGATTTTGCGCCCGAACGATCTGACCAAAAAGAAAATGTCTATGATGCCCTGCGCAAACATACTGTCCAATTACAACAGGCAGAAAAACAGATTTTCATCGCCTCTTATAGTGCCGGCTCACAAAATAGGCTCGCCGCCGTTCTGAAAGAACATGGCATCGCGAACCACCAGGCTATAGAGGTCTGGGCCAAGAGGCGCGCCCTCCCCCAAGGAACGATTGGCCTGATTATTTTACCCATAGAGCATGGCTTCGATACGGGCGAGATCGCCATTATATCCGAGCAAGATATTCTCGGGGATCGCCTGGTCAGGAAAGTCCGTAAATCCCGCAAGGCCGAAAATTTCATTAGCGAGGCCTCGGCCCTGACCCCCGGTGATCTTGTGGTACATATGGACCATGGCATTGGCCGCTATGAAAGGCTGATCACTATCGAAGTGAACGGGGCCGCCCATGACTGCGTTCATTTGACTTATCAAGGTGGTGACAAATTATTTGTTCCCGTAGAAAATATCGAAATATTAAGCCGTTACGGTTCAGAAGGCAGCGATGGCCAATTGGACAAGCTCGGCGGCGTGGCCTGGCAAGGACGCAAGGCAAGGCTAAAAAAACGCATTCGGGATATGGCCGATGAATTGATCAAGGTTGCGGCCCAGCGGGCCTTGCGTAAAGGCGCGATCATTCAGCCACCAGAGGGACTTTATGACGAATTCTGCGCCCGCTTTCCCTATATCGAGACCGACGATCAACTGCGGTCTATTGCCGATGTCATCGGCGACCTTAGCAGCGGAAAACCCATGGATCGCCTCATCTGCGGCGATGTGGGCTTTGGCAAAACCGAGATCGCGTTAAGATCTGCCTTCCTGGCCGCCATGGAAGGCTATCAGGTGGCCATCATTGCCCCGACGACCCTTCTTGCCCGTCAGCATTACAAGACCTTTACAGAACGTTTCAAAGGATTGCCGGTGAGAATTGGTCATCTGTCCCGTTTGGTCACGCCAAAAGATCAAAAACTAACCCGTGAAGACATGACCCTTGGCACCTGCGAAATTGTCATTGGCACCCATGCCCTGCTGAGTAAAAATATAAGTTTTAAAAATCTTGGTATGATTATCATTGATGAGGAACAGCATTTCGGCGTGGGTCATAAAGAACGCCTGAAAAAAATGAAGCATGATGTTCATGTGCTCACCCTCACCGCAACCCCTATCCCGCGCACCCTTCAACTGGCCATGAGCGGCATGAGGGGATTAAGCCTGATCGCCACGCCGCCCGTGGACCGCTTAGCCGTACGAACCTTTGTCTTGCCCTTGGATAGCATGGTCGTGCGCGAAGCCTTGCTGCGGGAACATTATCGCGGCGGCCAGAGTTTCTATGTTTGTCCCCGTGTTTCCGACCTGAAAGACATCAAAGAACTGCTCGATAAGCATGTGCCAGAGGTCAAAACGGTTATGGCCCACGGACAAATGGCCCCGAGCCAGATAGAAGACATTATGAATGCCTTTTATGACGGCAAATATGATGTCTTGATTTCGACCACTATCGTCGAATCAGGCCTCGACATTCCTACGGCAAATACCATGATCATTCACCGGGCGGATATGTTTGGTCTCGCGCAGCTTTATCAACTACGGGGGCGTGTGGGCCGTTCTAAAACCCGCGCCTATGCCTATCTTACGCTGGCGCCGCGCACGCTTCCCACACCTCAAGCCGAAAAACGTCTTCAGGTTTTGCAAACTTTGGACACGCTCGGCGCGGGCTTTACCCTCGCCAGTCATGACCTTGACATTCGCGGCGCCGGAAATCTTTTGGGCGAAGAGCAATCAGGCCATATCAAAGAAGTGGGGATGGAGCTCTACCAGCAAATGCTTGAAGAAGCCGTTGCCAACGCCAAGTCTGGCATCACGGATGATGAGATCAGCGGTATTTGGTCGCCGCAAATCAATGTGGGGGCAACAGTGCTGATCCCTGAAAGCTACGTGCCCGACCTGAACCTGCGTATGTCGCTATATCGCCGCTTGGCCGATTTGAACAACAGACAAGACATTGACGGATTCGGGGCAGAGCTCATTGATCGTTTTGGCGATTTACCTGAAGAAGTCGAGCATCTCTTGAAAATCATCCTTATTAAAAACTTCTGCCGCCTTGCGGGTATTGAAAAGATTGAGGCCGGCCCCAAAGGCGCTATAGTAACGTTTCGCGGATCAAAATTTGCCAACCCATTGGGTCTTGTGGAATTTTTGTCTCGTCAGTCAACGGTTACAAAATTGCGCACCGATCATAAATTAGTCTATGTGAGGAAATGGTCAAAGATTGAGAACCGTTTGCAAGGATCATTGAATTTAGCCCACGCCCTTGCCACCGCCGCCCGAAAATGAGGAAAATTGACTCTATTATTAAGGCAATATTAGAATTCAAGACCTATAATCGTCATAGAATCGACAGATTATAGAGAAAATTAATATGTCCAATGCCATACAAACAAGTCTATCAGGTTTAATTGCGTCCAGCGTTCGTGCCAATGCAGCCGCCAGTAATATCGTGAATTCACAAGTCACATCCAGCCTGAAGGGCAGCGCGTCACTTCGGGGCCCTTTTCAGACAGGCTATACCCCGATACAGGTGCAGCAGACAACGACACGATTAGGCGGAACACACGCAAACGTTGTCCCCGTATCCCCGTCTAGTCTTGCCATATACGACCCCCGCTCCCCCCTCGCAAATGAACAAGGTGCTGTTGGGATTCCCAACGTTTCGCTTCCTGCGGAAATAGCCGAACTCAGAAAAGCCAGCCACGCATATCAAGCGAATGCAAAGGCCCTTAAAACTCTTGACGATACGTTCAAAACCCTCCTTAAAATTTAAAAAACAATTTTTCGCATATTAATATTGCGCGCAATTAGCTATTTATTAATAAATATATTAGTATTATCTAATGTTCTTATTAATAAATAGCTACAGTTGCAGATGTTATTTTCAGTGTGTTTTATTAGTTTTATATAACTTTATTAAGGACTTAGAATATTAAGTCTTACATAATATAATGTTGCAAATTGATAAATTGGGGTATAACCTTACGCCATGTTTATAAATACTCCACAATATCAAGTGACATTGAAAGATTTTTATGACGTTGCGCAAACCTATAATTGACCATGAAATTTCCAAAATTTTGCAATTGGCTTATAGCAAAAGGGCGAGCGGCCGCACAGAATTATTCAATAGCATTACCGAAATGATGGAACATCGCCACCATGAATTAACGGTAAATGAACGACTATTAATGTCGGAAATTCTTGAAAAACTTCTCACAAACATTGAAATGAATGTACGAATAAATCTGGCTAATCGCCTGGCATCCGACAAGGAAGCGCCGATAGATTTAATTATTTTACTGGCAAATGATCAAATTGAAGTTGCAAAATCCGTATTATCCGTCAGTCAGTTATTAACCGATGATGAGCTCATTAAAATCATCCATCATAAAACCCTGCAACACCAGCTTAGCATCGCAGGCCGCAGCCATTTATCGTCTGATATTAGCCGCGAATTGGTTACTGTTGGCAACACCAAAACATTGCTTGCCTTAATCAATAATCATAAAGCCAATATAGATGAGGCAACTCTGTCCCTATTGGTGGAAAAGTCAAAAGATAATATCCATATTCAGCCGCCCCTCATTGAAAGACCTGATCTTCCCAGAGGAATGTCTCTAAAAATGTATCAATGGGTCTCCGATAACTTAAAGAAGACCATATTAAACGGCCTAAAATTAGAAGAATCCGAAATTAATGACCTTATTGAACAAACAATAGAGGATTTGCAGGAAAAGGATGACAAGGGCCATTCACAGGAAAAATCTGAAATTCTTCTGGTCAACAAATTATATGATGCGGGAAAATTATCTCCTGGATTTCTCATAAAATGTTTGAATAACGGTCAATCATCTTTATTTGAAATCGCCTTTTCCAAGTTAATTAATATCCCGAATAATATTATACGCTCCTTTCTCTATAACCGAGGCCCTGAGGCCTTGGCTGTTTCCTGCTGCGCGGCGGGTATTGATCGCAGTGTTTTTCTGTCCATCTATGAACTGACCCGTACGGCGCAAAATATGCCGGCTAAGATTTCCCCCGATGAAATCGCTATCGCATTTGAGCATTTCAAAAAACTTGATAAAAAGCGTTCGCAAAGGCTCCTTCAGAAATGGGTTGCAGAAGCCACGGGCACCGCTATATTCTAGTCAAGACGTGATCATTAATTTAAACGCCAAGTTTGATTGTTCAGTAAGGTCGGATAACATCAAAAAATGACCGAAAAGCAGAAAAAAATAGCTCTTGTTGCCTCAGAAACGGATACGGCCCAAGCTGCCGCACACGCCTTGAGACAGACGTATGATTTCGTTTCTATCGAGGAAGCTGATATAATCGTAGCCTTGGGCGGCGACGGGTTTATTCTTCATTTAATCCATGACATCATGCCCCATAAAGCCTCCATCTTTGGCATGAACAGGGGGACAATAGGCTTTTTATTAAATGATTTTCAGGAACATAACTTGATCGCGCGGATCAACTCATCGCTTCCGGTTACTTTGCATCCCTTACGTATGATCGCCCAAACTGAAAATGGGGATCAGATTGAAGCCCTGGCCATCAATGAGGTTTCTCTGCTGCGCCAGACCCAACAAACCGCCAAAGTCCGGATACGGGTCGATGGAAAGGTTAGAATGGAAGAATTAGTGTGTGACGGCGTCCTTCTGTCGACGCCTGCGGGTAGTACGGCTTATAATTTGTCTGCCCATGGCCCGATCATCCCCATGAATTCTGATATAATGGCCATGACCCCCATCAGTGCCTTTCGCCCCAGACGGTGGAAAGGCGCCCTTTTGCCACAAAGCGCTCATGTCACGTTTGAGATCATTGAGCCTCTCAAGCGCCCCGTCAGCGCCGTCGCTGATACCACGGAAGTTCGCCATATTACCAAGGTAGATATCCGGCAGGATCGGTCTATAAAAATAAACCTGCTTTTTGATAGCAACCATACGTTGGAAGAAAGAATTTTCAACGAACAATTTATTTATTAAGACATTTTTTATTTATGTGATTTGAAGAGCCTATCCTATTCACTGTGTAAGCGACCATGATATACTCCACGAAAGGGAGAACATATTATGGCTATCAAGCAAGAGATTATTGACGAACTATTGAAAGACTACAAGAACCCTGAAGATCTTT
>Ga0316204_10001757_pt1 | contig 54978 bp, 46 predicted proteins | sample 6monrhotite_MG_2_FD_205661 | JGI IMG/M metagenome (GOLD analysis project Ga0316204, IMG submission 205661) | Microbial mat bacterial communities from mineral coupon in-situ incubated in ocean water Damariscotta River, Maine, United States -... | ecosystem: Environmental > Aquatic > Marine >... | reverse complement strand
CCATATGGGTAACAAAAGAGGAAATGGTCCTTGAGCGCGCCGATATCCTTGAGCATTCCATGTGATAGAGCAATGTCCTGCCGTTGTTGCTCGCGCGTTAGGCTATCTAACCAATGATGTGCATAGCCATGCCCGCCGATCGACATGCCATCCTCAGCCATTTCTGCAAGCTGGTTAGGGCTGCAATACAATTCTGCAGCAAAGGCGACTTCATCAGTAGTCACGAATTTCGCAAATAGCGCGTCAGCAATTTTCGTACGCAAGACTTTGGGCAAAGCATGTTGAAGCATCCGCTTGATATATATGATTTCCGCGGTATCAAAACGATTGGGGTGTGCATGCGCGTTACGATACGCCGCCACAGGCTGTAGATCGAAGGCGTCAATTGCCGCACTGACTTTAGCATCGATGAAATCAGCTATTGCCGTATGGTTCCCAGTTGCGGCTAGAATAAAGTGGATTTTGTTCACATCCAAAAGCTGCCCCTCCAGGACCGCTCGGGCTGGGGGGAAGAAAGCTCCCAAAATACTTCGTCTTTTCAACTCCGGAAAGGCATACTGATAGTGATCGAGGTACCCATCATCAAAGGTAAGTAGGGCTGCATTGAGAGGTAGGGCCTCGCCTGCGTGGGCAGCGATGATATCCGCGGCGCCAATCAGTGAGTATTGCCGCTGTATGTGGTCCAACTGACCGATAAAATCATCAAATTCCAAGCCTTTGATGCCGGGCCAAGCGCTATTCTTGATGGGACGCACATAATGGTACATCACAATGGTCAGATTTTCCATGGTGTCACCGACGACGAGAGACGACATGCCAGCGGCCGTGGTGTGTACCATGCGTCACATTTGTGACCTGCGTCAGCCAGCAATCGAGAATTTCAAAGCGCGGTTCGAGCAATTGAGAAATTTTGCCACGATTGAAGTAAGACTGGATGGTGCCATTCTCGTGTTGGCCTTCCACCAAAACTTCGCTGCAAAACTCAACATCTCTGCCCGTTTCGTCGCCAGAAATTAAACTACAATAGAAATATGCATTAGGTGCTAATACCCGCGCGACTTCCTTGACACCAGCAAGGGCGACCTCGAAGGGCATCGAATCTATAACGCTGTCACTGACAGCATGCTCAAAAAAGCCATCTGCCCAAGGGAGGGCTCTGATATCACGGCACTCAAGACGAGAGCGCATGTCCTTACCCAGCTCTTTGGAGAGCCAGTCCCCCGCTTTCGCAATTGCCGTTTGCGATAAGTCATTCCCGTACATTTCCAGCCCAGCGCGCTCGCCGAACAACATGTTTCGCCCAAGGCCGCAGCCGACATCTAACACTCTATTGCCAAATGCACCTGGTAGGACATCCTGGACGGTGTCTATATCGACACGCTTGCGAAGATAACGTGCGACAAATCGTATAACTTCATAATCGGGAACAAACAAAAAGTTCTCAGCGCGCGCATAAGATTCCTCCCAATGCGACTGTCGCAAAGCTTCAGCCTCAGAATGTTCCAACGAATGGTCAGGCATGATTTTATTTCTCCTAAAGGTCTATTCATTTTTCGTAACGCTAGCTCTAAGGTAATTAGTGCCCGAAAAGCAGTTTGCCAAGTTTTCAAGCTCTGTAGGTAGTAACTGATGTTGCTAACGAAATTATATTTTTGATCCGAGTCAGGATAGACGGTTTAGCCATTCTTTTTTACAAGGACATATGGGTCAAAATCAGGGAACGTGTCATTGTGGAAATATTTGGTTTGGGCGATCTTGATCACCATCTGCACGACAAATGACAAAGGGCAGTTCGCTTTTTGACTTGAAGGCGCTGATGATATCTCCATTGGCCGCAAGGAAAGGTTCAAAATAATTCGGTACTACAATGGCTGCTGTAACAGGGGCAAAACCTGCTCGTTCTAGCGCTTCGACACATAAGCCATGCTGGAAGATATCCGCATACTCTATAAATTCACGCTTCATCAATTGAGCGAAAGCGCTTCCACTTTCGGCTAGCACACCGACATCGCCTGCGAAGTCGACAATACGCAGTACTTTAGCGTCGCCAGCAGTCGCAATGCGTGTCGCGATCAGTGCCTGCCGTGCGTTGTGCTGCAGCAGATGAACATTGTACCGGTAAATGGGGTGCCGCAAGAACCTATTGATAAAATATGAAGGGCCCTTTTCCGGCAAGGTTTTATGCTTCAATTCAATCCCGGCAAGGTTTGATTCATTCAGCGTGACAAAAGATGCTTCGCCAAACTTAGGTACAGGCCACTCGTTCTGTCCCCGCAATATCCGCTTTACATGTAAGGGGTTAGTAACATAATGCTGAGATAGACGGACAACTTGGTATCCAAGTGCCTTGTACATTGGTGGAAGTGATGCGTTAATCCCATTGACGGCTATTGTTTCATGCGGTTCGGTGTGTTCCAAAGCTCGTAGGAGTTGAAGCCCGAGTGCAGGGCGCTTGACGTCATCACGAATTTTCCAAAGGGCAAGCCAAACCACATTTGACGCGCTTTGTTCGAACAGTCTACTTGGAATGTACCCTAGAACGCCAAGAATTTCCTCGTCTTCAACGGCTAACATATAGGTGTAACCGCCCTGAGGGTCACGATGCTGCCAGTTGAAAAGAGAGCTACTTGTTCCCAAGGCATGACCTCGCTTCCAGTGCCTATCAATAAAGGACATTATCGCGGGACCGTCAGTTTCTTGTGCGCGGCGAATTTCCATCAGTTATCCAAGAAAACAAAGTCGATCGTGTCGGGCCTTGGAAACCCGGTCTGAATATCCAATACGAACAAGTTATCCACGGTTTGCTGAAGTTTTGCATTTACAAACACATCCAGCGTGGGGCGGTTGCGCGCAGTGGGTATGTAACGAATATTCATTTTAACGGCACCCATACGCTTTGCCTCAACTGTCGCGAGGTGTATCATTGCTTCCTCGACCTTTCGACCCATGATTCGGCAACTTAGTACAAAATCCAAAAGTACCGCTTGGTCGTCAATGATCTCTACGCCAATGATGCCAATCAATCCCATATCCCCGAATTGATCCGAGGCGGAAAAAGCGAGCATGCTGTGGTTAGATTCTGCTACCCAAGCGGTGATTTCATTTTCTGATAAGCGCCGGGTCGACAAATTGAGTTGGTTTGTCTTATTGAACAACTGAGTTACGCGTGCCAGATTGGCGGAGTCTAATCGGCTAACGGTCAACTGTGTACCAAGACGCCTTAGCCAGTCTTCAGAAGAGTCTGTTCCCACTTTGAGTTGTTTGCGGGCACGTTCGGCGGTGTACATACCTTTGCGCCCGCGGTCTTCTTTGCTAATAGTAGAGGTGTGAAAACAATCCATGTCACGTAAAGCAGTTACATAATCAGCTGGGTCTTCTGGCCAATCTGGCACTAGAACGGTTGGGAACGACCCTGCAACACGATCACGCTCTGCCGGATTGTCATCAATAAAAACCATTGAGTTAAGGCCAAGGTCAAGCTCCGCCATCAAACTGGCAACATTTGCCGATTTATCATTCCAATTAATCCTCCAACCGGCAAAATCCGCACGCTTCAGCAACATTTCAGGATGGTGATCAAATGCTTCAAGAGCCACATTTTCATCGTTCTTACTCACGAGTGCAAGCTGGATGCCACGGTTGGAAAGTGCTTTGAGTTCTCTTTGAAAGTCTCTGAACGCTTCTCCGATATGATCGTGACCACCAAGTCGGATGCCTTCCCAGCCCGTCTCGCCAATCACACCACCCCACAATGTATTGTCTAGGTCGAGCACAATAAGACGACGGGAGCAGCCGTTGATCGCCTGAATAGCCGCCGCAATGTCATTAACTGCTTGCTCGAAAACTTTTGTCACAAACGGAACTTTGGCTGCATACCACATTTTTGACGAAGTCGGGACCGCCACGCCGCGTTGCCAGCGCACAGAATCCATAATGAAAACAGTCCCGATATCGGATAATTTTTCTGCTAGCCGTAGGTTCATGCGCGCCAGCAAATTTGAAAGTCCCAGATCTAAACGCCAATCTAGGGGCCCGTATCCATCAAACCCTTCCGGCAAATGCCAAGTGGCAATAAACAGGTAGCGATTAGCGGCAGCCAGACGCAACAAAGAGGCAAATTCATCCACCTCGGAAAGAACTTCCGCATGATCTACGTCCTGCAAGGCTAGGGCACGGCTAAAACTCGGGAAAATCCGCTCAGCTTGCGTCCAGACTACCGCACCCCAAAAATCCTGTACAGGTAGGGCGGCCAAGGATTGATGAACCTGCGCGAATGGGGCCGTGTTGGTCATTATTTCCTGCGATTCAAGCGTTTTTAGTAAAAGCCGTGAGAGCGCTTCAGCATTGAAGTCTGATATAACTTGGAGCGTGCGATTTTCCATATCTCACCCTGCTCTGGAGTGCTGATATTCGGAAATCCAGTCCGTTAACGCGCTAATCGTTTTGAATGGATTTTGGCCATCACCCGGTGACATCAGAGTATCAAGCAGGGGTGCTTTGATGGAATCTTTGTCGCTCAGAGCCTGTTCAATATTTACCAGCAGAGTTACAAGGCTAAGCGAGTCCAGAACTCCTCCTTCACCGATCAAAGTAGCAGAGGGAGACTTGTCTTGTTTGCCGTTGTCAGGCAGTTGTTGATTCAATTCGTCAATAAATAGATGAATGATATCCCGAATCTCTTGTTTATTCATTTTATTATTTCCTAAGGCATAAGCGGTGCCAACACATTGTTTGCGGTAGAGATATGTGTGTAGCTCGTATAATCCGGGTTTATTCGAGCAGACATTCTCCAAGCAGAATGCTTTTTACACCACCGTACTAGGCTGCGCAAAGATAAAAGCATTCAAAAGGTAACCATACTCAATACTGGTAGTTTTCTTCTAGCTCGTCTTTCGCAAAAGTTAAACAAACTAAAACGATTGTTTTCTATGTCTGCGATGGGGATTGTAGCAATTGAACAACCACTGATAACTAAGAACACGTAAACGCCGATAAACCCCCGGCTGAATCACCCAAAGCCAGCATGTAATATATGGAATATGACGACCGCCGCGGTGGTAATGCACCTAATCCATCTATTTCTGCTCTAAATTTCATTATTCAACAATCCTAGAGTTGCAATTCAAAATTATATATATTGTAAAAATAAATTGTAAAACCCCTATCTATCAAGTCTTAAGGGCAGTACCCATCTGCATACATGACCGCAAAGGTCGACTGACCACATGGCAGGAGTTGAGATCAATTACTACAGAAAATTGGTCGCTGAGTTGGACCGATTTTATTGGGCGGCTTGCCAGCAATGTGAAGGTGTATTCATATTATGTGACAGTTTATACGCCTCATAGCGGAGAGTATTCCCTGTCATGAATTGATTTCCAAATAAGTATCTTGCCGGTAATCCTTTTTTATCGATAAGAAAGGAACGGGATAATAGCTCTATTAGATCATGAGACAGCGTTTTTCTGAGATACCGATGTCACCGACACAGCAAATATCGCGACATGGTTACATTTCCGTAGTCAACTGGATATCTGATTGCTCATCAATAGGTTTAACTTAGTTGATGTTACCAGCCCCCCCAACCTCCATCTACATTTATGATCTGACCAGTCAAATATGCCGACATGTCCGATGCTAGGAACGCAACTGCGCCCCTGAAGTCATCCTCTGTGGCCATACGAGCCATTGGAGTACGCTTTGCATAGCGGTTAACAAATTGTTCGGGCTGTCCGCGCTGGATTCCTCCGGGTGAAATCGCATTTACACGCACCTCGGGCGCTAGCGTCGTTGCAAGCCAGCGCGTGAACTGGATTAATCCGCCCTTCGAGGCACCATATGCTGCTGGGTTGGACATCTGTGTTCCTTCATAAAGGGACCAGTCTGGACCCCATTGTCCGTAAATAGATGCTATATTCACTACGCTGCCCCCAGGCGCGGCCCGTAGGGCCGGCGCAAAGAGTTGGCTAAGATGAAAAGCTGCAGTTAAGTTTACCTCGAGCGCGCGGCGCCAGGTTTCAAGAGTTTGTGCTTCGAAGGGTTCTGCCCAGCCCGTAAGGCCGGAAGTCCCGACGAAGGCTGCATTGTTGATCAAAATACTCAACTCACCACCCGCAAGTACGCGGGCCGCTAGCATGGCCCGCTGCTTTTCGTCCTCGAGGTCACAAATCTCTGCTTTCGCGGTAATTCCGTATCGGTCGTTGAGCTTTTGGGCAAGTGCCAGAGGGTCGGCGCGAGGCAAGTCTACTAGAATTAAATCGGCACCGAGCTCGGCCAGGCTGTCGGCCATCACATGGCCAAGGCCACCCGAGGCTCCGGTGATCAACGCACGACGGCCGGAAAGATTCATGAGTGTTTTGATATTGGTCACAGCATTCCCAACCTTTTCTTCATCAAGAATTCAGCGATATCGAAATCGAACTGCGTATCAATATCAATCGAGCGTTCGATTGGTATCTGAACAGCACAGACCCGGCCTGAAAACATGCCGCATTCCTGCAACACGAATTGTGGATCAGCGATGTAGGCAATGGTGGTCATGTCATAGACCGCCGGTGCATCCTGACGGCGTACCAGCGAATCTCCAGTGTTGTTAACTGTTACAATCGAACCGTCCGATCGTGTTCGCACCATATTGAACCAGGGATTGCGGTGAGCCTCAGTAACAGCGACAACCATGTCGGATTCGCCTTTTGCAAATAAGTCAAGGCAAGCGGTTATGTCTTGCGGTAAACGCAAAGGCGAAGTCGCAGGAACTGAAATAAACGGATGAGGCAGAGCACCATCTAACTCTTGCAATTCTTCTAACGCATGGCGCCAAGCATCTCTTTCCGATGCCGTATCGCTGGCCAATACCTTGGGACGCAGAAATGGTACCGTCGCTCCAAACGCTTGGGCAACCTCGGCGATCTGTGCATCATCCGTCGAAACCACTACGCGCCCGATACTGGGAACAGATAGCGCCTGCTCTATTGCCCAGCCTATAAGCGGCTTGTCCGCAAAGGGCATGATATTTTTACCCGGTAGTCCCTTTGACCCGCCACGAGCGAATATGAAAGCCGTCATGTTCATATAATGCTTTCCGTCGGGCTCATGCGGCGGCCGTTTTCGGCATCTGAACGGCGGGCCATTTCAATCATGCGCAATACTGCCAGCCCGTCGGTGCCAGATGCGGCGATGGAATTGATTTGACCAGTTGAAATTGAAGATAAAAAAGTATTAATTTGTGCGCGGTAACTTGTATCACGGTTTGGTAGAGTAGAGGCTAGTTCTAACCATGCACTCGCCTTTGTACTGAACAACTCAACCTTACCTTCGACGGCATTCCAGCGCAGGCTGCCCTCGCTGCCTATCGCAGTGCAAGCCCGTGATGTATCGCGACGTACAAAATCCATAGACAACTGCGCTACGGGGCCATCCGCGAAGCCCACTTGAAGCATGGCACAATCTTCTACGTCAATTTCAAGTGTGCTTTGATGCCCGATCCAAGCACCGAGCCATGCCACCTCGCCAAAAATCCAATGAAGCATGTCAAGCTCGTGGCTGAGTTCCAAAAGTACGCCCCCTCCGAGCTCACGACGGGCCGATACGCCGGTGCGATAGTCGCTGCCAGGCCGCCAGTCAGGCAGGTATTGGCCGATCTCGCATTGCACAGTGTAAACAGAGCCGATTGAGCCTGCCAACAGTTCCGCCCGGAAACGTTGAAGCGTATCCAGAAAGCGTAGATTGTAGCCTAACTGTAGCAAGAGACCGTTTTGATTACATAGTTCAATCAGTTCACTCACTCCCATTGTGCTATCCGAGATCGGTTTTTCCACCAACAAATGCGCGCCGGCCCGCGCCAGTGCAGCCGCAGCACCCTGATGAAAAGGCGCTGGGTTTGATATTACCGCCAACTGCGGGGCAAAGTCACAGGCTGCCTGCAACTCGTGAAAGCTTCCGTTGGCATAAGCGCCTTCGTTACTGTAGTTCGAGTGCCGCAACACTCTGATATCAGCCTTTGGCAAGGCATCGCGCAGCAGACGTAGATGCAGGCTGCCGATACTGCCAAGACCTACGACAAGCGCACGTTCAATATAAGGATAGGCCGTCATACACACTCTGCTTTAAGGCGACATAACTCCACCGATTCAACACTCTGCCAATCGGCTAGTTCAACGCTGGAGTTGGTTGGTGCTCGTTGCGTTTTTTTAAGGCTATAACCAACTAAATCTAATAATTGCTCCATGACCACAGCATCCACCCTTGGATCCGCTATGCCTTCGGTAAAATATCTAAAATTTCCGACATTAGCCACTAGGGTCACCGGAAGTCTCCAATCATCAGCCAAGCATTATATAAGCACACCTGAATGGTTTCTGTCCTTGTCATGGTCATACCTTTAATTGGCGTCAGTATCTTGGATCAATTCTTGGTTAGCGCGTTCTAAATCATTTTCACGCCCCACGTCTAGCCATGGCTCGTGCATTGGATAGGCTACAGTGCGGTGACCCGTCTTCCGTATCCGATCAAAAAGTGTTGGCATATCACAATGACGATGGCGCACCAAGTGATCCAGCACTGCAGGTGACAAGGCATAAATACCAGCATTTATGTGGCTGTGCGAAACTGGTTTTTCAGCGAATCCCGTAATCTCCACCCCTTCCATCTTCACCACACCGAAAGGATTGGTCCATTCATAAAGCCTTACTGCCATCACGCCGTGTGCATCATGCAGGTACTGGAACTCAATCAACTCTAAATAGTTAATATCAGTCAGCACATCACCGTTAGTCACCACAAAGTTCAAATCAGGGCGCTGAGCCATCAGAGACAGTGCCCCAGCAGTTCCCAGCGGCTCATCTTCGGTTAGATATTCGATGTCCACACCATAATTCGACCCGTCACCGAAATGATCACGGATCATTTCGCCTAGATAATTCAACGACAAGATAAAGCGAGAAAATCCCTGGTGGTGCGCACGTTCGATAATGTGCTGTAAAATCGGTTTACCTGCAACGGGCAACAACGGCTTTGGGCAGTTTTCAGTATAGGGTCGCAGACGCGCGCCCTTACCACCTGCCATGATCACCATAACGTGGTCATGGGCTACGGGGCTATCGAGATCATCCCACAAATGTAGGCCGACCACCCGACTTTGGGAATCAACTACAGGTATTTGCATCACCTTATTTGCTTGCATAAGAGCACGTACCATACCCAGTTCAGCTTCCTGAGGCACGACTAGCGGATTTGGATTGGCTATCTCGCGTATTGAGTCATGCATGGTCAGCCCTCGCAAAAGGCCTCGGCGTAAATCGCCGTCGGTGATAGAGCCATAGAGCCGACCATCTTCGTGTATACAGAGGACTAATTTAATTGCCACTTCATTGAGGTTTTTGATTACATGGCCTAGAGTGGCATCAATCGGCAAGAGTGCGCGACGCCAGCGAGTATCAGTATTTGTCATGTTCCACGCTCTGATGCTGGAGGGAGGTTTTGCAGTGTCAGGTCAAAAAAAGGTTTAGGCTTATGCCCAGGCTGCCAATCCTCGATCACCGCGACAGTCCGCTCGCTGGCGCCGCCATGGCCGTAAGGATTAACCATCTCCGCTAAACCAGCCTTGAATCCAGGATCGCTAAGCAGAGCGATAGCCTCAGTAATAGCAACGCGATTGGCGGCACAGTCAATAACGCTTGCCGCACGTAGCCGTCCGTCCTGACGCGTACCAATATTCACAGTACCCTTGGAAAAAGCAGGAGCCTCGATCAGCCCAGAGGATGAGTTACCCACTATCCCATCGACTTCTGCCAATGCCGAGAGGTAACGCCGTTGGCCCAGTGAGGTATGTGCGCAAGCCCGGCCCGGGTGGCAAGCCACAAATTCGTTGATCATAGTGAACAGTTCTCGGCCATCGTTGTCTGCATTGGGCATAGTGAAAATCAATTGAGCATCTGTTTCGTGTAACGCGGCCAATAGCTCTGTCATCTGCGCCGCGGGCGAAACACCGCTAGCTGTCTCGGGATGAAAGGTCACCATCAGGCTGCGTGCCCCGAGATTGAAATTCAAGCTTGCCTCTAGGTCTTTTCGGCTCATACGATCAAGCCTCACCAATCCGTCCAGTCCAAATCCACCCACACACCAAACACGCGTCGGGTCTTCGCCCATCTGGATCACTCGAGACCGGTAAGGTTCAGCGGCGGTGAAATGGAGTTGAGCCATCTTGGTGATGGCATGGCGGATCGCGTCGTCGTAAGCGCCCTCTGTCACCTCACCACCGTGCAGATGCGCGATGGGAATGCCTGCGATCAATGCGGCGGAGGCCGCGGCGAGAATCTCGAACCGATCACCGAGCAACACCACTAGATCTGGAGAAAGCTTAGAATAGACATCGGCAACTCCCATAATCCCCAACCCCATAGACTTGGTAACGCCCACTGCAGTGTCCGAACTCAACAGCATTTCGACCTTGCCGTCGAGTGTGAAGCCGTCTTCCTCTATGGTTTTCCAAGTGGATCCAAACTCTGGACTCAAATGCATCCCTGTGGCCACGACCTGTAAATTGCAGCTGTTAGAGTCTTTCAGCCCCTGCATTACCCAACGCAAAAGCCCATATTCGGCACGTGAGCCGCTTATCACGCATACATTCTTCAAAGTGTCACCTCATCATCGAGCGCAAAATCGCTAGGTGCGGGCCGGCCTAAAACTTCATCCCAACACATAGGAGACATGCCTGTGCCTGGGCGTTTGGTGGTTAGGTTTTTCTCAGAGAACAGCTCGCCTTTCACGATAGGCCGAGCAGCAACAATGGATTTGCGCGCTACGTCACGATTGGCAACCTCCGACGGCGTTAGTCGTTTCTGCGGCGTACCCATTGCTGCCTCTACCTTGCGAATACCACAGATCATAGCTTTCAACTCGTCGGGTTCAAGGCTGGCGGCATGGTCCGGGCCTGGCAAGTTACGGTCCAGTGTAAAATGCTTCTCGATTACCCGCGCCCCTAGCGCCACTGCGGCAATTGATACTTCGACGCCCTCGGTATGATCAGAATAGCCTACTGCCACGCCAAACGCTGTGCCAATAGATTGCATGGCACGCAAGTTTACGTCTTCTATAGGTGCTGGATAATCAGTGGTGCAATGTAGTACAGTGATCCGGTCGCGCGCCAGGCCTTCACCTTCAAGAACTTCGATCGCCATTTCGATTTCTCCCAAGCTAGCCATGCCGGTCGATAAGATCACATCACGTCCGTAACTGCCAATAAGGCGTAGATAGGGTAGGTTTGTGATCTCGCCTGACGGCACCTTGAACCGATGGAAGCCTAAACTGTTCAGATATTCGAGGCTCTTGAGGTCAAACCCGGTAGAAAAGAATTCGACACTGTGTTTTCTGCAATGGGCGATCAGCGCCTCGTGATCAGACTCACTAAGCTCGAGACGCTGAAGCATCTCTAACTGAGTGTCCTCACTTTCGACGCCCGAAGCACCCTCATTGCGAACCTGGTAGGCGGCCTTCTTCGCGGTATTAGAAGCGATGCTAGCAGCCTTAAACGTTTGAAATTTCACCAAGTCTGCTCCAGCAGCAGCAGCAGCGGTCACAAGTCGCTTTGCCATATCGATGTTGCCGTTATGGTTGACCCCGGCCTCAGCAATCACCAGCACTTGTTTCTTTTCGTTCATAGGGGTGGCCTTGCGGGAGTGTTTTTTAGAAAACTATCTGCGGGCAAGTCGCAGTCTATCATGCAGCCCATGCCGATCACGCTACCTGCGCCGACGGTAATACCATTCTTGAGCACTGCGCCAGAGCCAATGAAGCAACCTTCTTCCACAACAACATCACCATTAATGTGTGCTCCTGTGGAGATGTGGCAGTGATCACCAACCTTGGCATCATGCTCCACCAAGCATTGCGAGTTGAGGATACAGTTGCGCCCCACTGTCGCACCTGCATTTACCACCACGCCGTGCATCACCAACGTACCCTCTCCCAGCGCTGCATGGCTTGAGACATAAGCGTAAGGTGAAGTCACGGTTGGCAGGACGGCCCCCGCGGCTTCAGCAGCGGCGAACGCTCGGGCTCTTGGTATCGCGGTTGTAATCTGACCGACAGAGACTAGTGCAGCCGGATGTGTCTTTAGTAAAGTAGGTAGATCGGCGTCAGTGCCCAGAATTTTGTACCCCATAACCTGACGTTGCGCCGTGCTTGGTTGCTCAACGACGCCAGCGATGGCAAAACGGCCCTCGGCCTCGATCACATCTATCACAGCCTTACAATGACCACCTCCTCCGATAAGCAAAATTCCCGTCATCAAATTCTTCCTGCCAAATGCGCTGAGGAAGGGACGTTAACGATACGAGCCGCTAAATCAGCCGTAACTGGCAGCGCTGAGCGCGGTGCGTGGGCATAGATTGGCAATGTGTGCAACGGCTCCCAGACAGGACGGGCCATAAGGCCGGCACCATTGAGCACTTGAAGCACCGTGTCGCGAGACCCAGACGCGTGGTGGGCCAATACAAGCGTGTTGAGCCAGTAGTTGGAACAGGTACCTTCTGGCTCCGCGAAAACTTGAAGGTCGGGGTGGTTCGCGAAAACATCAATATAAGCCTGAGCCAGACGCCGCTTTTGTGAAAGCCGATTGTCCAATTGGGCCAGCTGAGCCAAACCTAGAGCGGCGTTTAAGTTTGGCATCCGATAATTGTAGCCTATCTCGTCGTGGAAAAAGGCCCAGGAATGGCTAGTCTTAGCGGTAGTGGTCAGGTGTTTGGCCCTGCGGGCGAGGCCTTCATCATTGGTAACAATAGCGCCTCCTCCTCCAGTAGTAAGTATCTTATTGCCATTAAAGCTGAGTGCGCCTAGGAGTCCAAGTCCCCCACAAGCCTTCCCATTATAACTACTACCTAATGCTTCAGCTGCATCCTCCACGATCACTAAGCCAAATTCGCTAGCAATCTCGACAATCTTATTCATTTTCACGGGGTGACCAAACACATGCATCGGAATGATGGCCGACATGCGACGGTCAGTCTGCTTATTGTAACAAGTTCCATCGCGGACCTCAGCAATTTTTTCCAGGTGCAATCGCAAGGCTATCGGATCCAATCCCAATGTTTCAAACTCAGCGTCAACAAAGTGCGGTGTCGCGCCCAGATGATGAGCCGCATTGGCAGTAGCGACAAAGGTTAGACTCGACATCAAAACCTCATCACCCCGCGATACGCCGGCAACCCGAAGCGCCACCTCAAGAGCCGCCGTGCCATTTACTACAGCTACGCCGTAACGAACTCCGCAGAGATTTGCGACTTCCTGCTCAAACCGATCCACATATTCACCAACTGAGGAAACCCAGCCTGATTTAACACAGTCAGTTACCAATTTTACATCGTCGTCCGAGAATTCGGGCTCGTGTAAGGCAACAAAGTCACCCGGCCCGCTCAGAAGGAACGACAATCGGCTCTTTACATCCGCCGCTAAATCATTTGGATCAGTCAAAGTTTTACCTCAAACATTATAAACATCAGTTTTATAACGCGCGAGATTGATCGGATCCTGAAACCATTCAGCTGTCTCTGCCAGCCCACGCACAAAACCCTCCCGGCCACTGTATTGAGGCGCCCATCCGAAGAGCTTTCGCGCTTTTTTGGTGCCAGCAAATAACCGATCCACCTCTGATGCTGTAGGACGCATGCGCTTTTCATCTGTTGTAATCACTACTTCCGTTCCCATTGCTTCAGCTATGAGCGCCACGGTGTTGCCGATCGAAATCTCAAATTCACTACCTACATTTGTCACTTCCCCAATACAATCTTCACAGTTCATCGCCTGAATGAAGCCCTGCGCAGTGTCCCGAACAAATGTGAAATCACGTGTAGGGTGCAAGGAGCCGAGCTTAACACTTTTCGCGCCACCGGCGATCTGTCCTATGATAGTGGGTATTACCGCGCGAGCTGACTGACGCGGACCATAAGTATTGAAGGGGCGTAGTACCGATACTGGTAAATCAAAAGAACGGTTAAATGATAAGGCAAGCTGATCAGCCCCTATCTTGGTCGCAGCATAAGGGGACTGTGCATTTAACGGATGTTCCTCTGTAATAGGAACATATTGTGCTGTTCCGTATGTCTCTGAAGTAGAGGTGCATATCGTATGTTCAACATCATGCCGCCGCCCCGCTTGTAGAATGTTAAGCGTGCCAGTGACGTTGGTCTGCACATATGCGTCTGGTGAATGGTAACTATAGGGGATCGCTATTAAAGCAGCTAGATGAAGCACATGACTACAGCCGCTAACTACCATATCAACACCGTTCGGGTCGCGGACATCACCAGCAACAACTTCAAAGTGCCCGGCAATATCATCCCCAACACTATCAAGCCAACCCCAACTATTAAATGAGTTGTAGTAAACTAAAGCGCGCACATCATGGCCATTTCGCACTAGAGCCTCAACTAAATGCGAGCCAATGAATCCGTCTGCACCAGTTACTAATACTTTGTTTGCCATTTTGTATTCCCTGTGAATTCGAATGCATCTCAAATCTGGCCTAAGTTCCGGCATGTTTGCCCATAAAAAATCAACATTTAGTGAGACCCTAACCAATACGTCTCCAATTTGTTAGAAACCTAGCAGTTTCATTATTGTTTGTTATGAGAATTCTATCCAAGATAACGATCTATTATTATCATGCTTTTTTTGGGGGTTGTAGAAAAATTCGAAATAATTGAAGAAGATCTACCTCACTGACCGCTACATATTAGCACTCTTCGTAACTCAATAAGCGGTCAATTTAAATAATAATTATGTATAGGAACGTAAACAAATTATTACTCTATAGCTACTCGAGCCAGTTGGCGGGTAATTCCTTGACTAAATGTAAAATCACTTCCATGTTTTCAATATTATGGAGGTAAACGGCTAGTCGAAAAAGGTATGTCTATTTTTTGAATTAAATAAATTTTATTTCTGTGTGTCATCCGCCTCTAGACGGCATGCGATAATTGGTCCTAATTGTTTTGGGTGGTGTTAGTTGAAACAAATTCTTCAAAATCTTGCCTCCGGCACTACCGAAGTCGCAGATGTCCCAATGCCTCGGTGTAAATCTGGGCATTTGCTTATTCAGTCGCTTACGTCACTGATATCGGCCGGTACGGAACGCATGCTCGTCGATTTTGGGCGGTCGGGCTATATAGAAAAGGCCCGCCAGCAGCCAGAAAAAGTGAAAATGGTTTTGGATAAAATCAAAGCCGACGGTCTGCTGCCAACCGTTGATGCCATTCGATCAAAACTCGATCAGCCCATCCCCATGGGCTACTCCAATGTGGGTAAAGTGATAGAGGTAGGTGCGGGCGTCACGGAGTATAAAGTGGGTGATATTGTCGTATCCAATGGCAGTCATGCCGAGGTGGTTTGTGTGCCCAAGAACCTGTGCGCGAAAGTGCCAGAGGGGGTTTCCGCGGATGATGCCGTTTTCACGGTGGTGGGTGCAATTGCGCTGCAGGGAATCCGCTTGGCTGCGCCGACGCTGGGCGAAAGCTTTGTGGTTACAGGTTTGGGCCTGATCGGATTGATGGCTGTTCAGCTTCTCCGCGCCCAGGGTTGCCGGGTTCTGGGCATAGATTTTGATGCCAAAAAAATTGAACTTGCCCAAAGCTACGGCGCAGAGACTGTTAACCTTTCGGTAGGTGAAGACCCTATTGCCGCCGCGGATAGGTTTTCGCGCGGGCGCGGTGTTGACGGCGTAGTTTTAACGGCGTCGACCAAAAGCAGCGACCCTGTTCAGCAAGGTGCCACAATGTGCCGCAAGCGCGGGCGCATAATCCTCGTCGGCGTAACGGGGCTTGAGTTGAACCGTGCTGATTTTTATGAAAAAGAACTAAGCTTTCAGGTCTCATGCTCCTACGGCCCCGGTCGTTATGACAGTTCTTATGAAGAAGGCGGTGCCGATTACCCCGTTGGGTTCGTTCGTTGGACAGAACAGCGCAATTTTGAAGCGGTGTTAGACGTTATGGCCTCGGGCGGGCTGTCGCTGAATGCGCTGAAGAGTAAATCATTTGAATTGACTGACGCACCCGAAGCTTATGACTATTTGATGCACGACAAAAGCGCCCTTGGTGTTTTGCTGCGCTATAACGAGATTGAGACTAAGCCCGAGCGCACAATAAAGCTTATAGAGCCCGCTAATGGATCTAGAAACACTGATAGGCCCGTGCTTGCTGCAATTGGGGCGGGTAATTATTTGGGCCGTGTGTTGTTGCCAGGTTTTGCGAAAACGAATGTGCGCTTGAAAACAATTGCGTCGTCTGGAGGAGTAACAGGAACCCATTACGGTAAAAAGTTGGGCTTTGAAGATACTACAACTGCAACGGAATTGATTTTTGAGGATACGGAAATTGACGCTGTCGTGATCGGTACGCAGCATATTAGTCACGCGCGGTTTACTGTCGATGCTCTGGAACAGGGAAAAAGTGTTTTTGTTGAGAAGCCCCTTGCATTAACCGACGATGAGCTCGACCAAGTGGAGCAAGCATATGTTGCTGCCCATGATAATGGGGCAGCACCGCTTTTGATGGTTGGGTTTAATCGCCGTTTTGCGCCCTTGATCCAAAATCTGAAGGCAGGCCTTTCAGCAAAAGCACCGATGAGTCTGATATATACCTGTAATGCTGGCAGTATTGATGCTGATAGCTGGGTGCAGGACCCCGAACGCGGCGGCGGACGGATTATAGGCGAAGCCTGCCATTTTATTGATATCGCTCGCTTTTTGACAGGTAGTTCTATTGTTGGCGTATCGGCCAAGTCTATGTCGACCGGGCCAAATGATCTGGGTGACACTGCGACGATTGTCATTGAATTTGAGAATGGCTCACTAGCCACAATTCACTATTTCGCGAATGGCCATAAATCCTTCCCGAAAGAACGTATTGAAGTGTTCCAGAATGGTGGAACCTATGTTCTGGATAACTTCCGGAAATTGACAGGGTTTGGCAGTAAAAAAAGTAATTCTAAAGCAGTCCGTCAAGATAAGGGCCAAAAAGCTTGTTGTGAGGCTTTCGTCGATGCTTTGGAACAAGCATCTGAATCCCCCATTCCTTTTGGTGAATTAATGGAAGTATCTCGTGCGGCCATAAAGGCCTGGAAACAAATTGTTAGCCACTAATGATATAAGGCGCTGGCGATGAAACTGTCCAGACTTAGCCTATATTATAACACTGTTCGGTTTCTTCGGCCTATTCAGGTTATTAATCGTGTTCAGCGTCGGTTCGCACAATCCGCACAAGCAAATTACCCCGCGCTCTCCGTGCGAAAACGAACCAAAGACCCTGTATGCTTCATTGATAAGCCGAAGTCGATTTTGAAGGATAATCAGTTTCGGTTTTTGAATGAAGAGCGTGTTGTATCTACCCAGGCAAGTTGGAACGAAAAGTCTATTCCCAAACTGTGGCTATATAACCTTCATTATCATGACGGATTCAGCTGCCCCAAAACACCCGATGAATTGAAGCGGGATCTGATTGAACGCTGGATCACTGAAAATCCGGTAGGTCATGGCAATGGGTGGGAGCCGTACCCACTTTCGCTGCGCATTGTGAACTGGATTAAGTGGTTGCTTGACGGGAATGAAGCAGTTGAAGGCATGCTCGAAAGCCTTGCCTCTCAGGTGCATAGTTTAACGCGTCAGCTCGAATATCATTTACTGGGTAATCATCTTTTTGCCAACGCCAAGGCGCTTGTTTTTGCGGGGTGTTTTTTTGAAGATGGTATGGCCGACAAGTGGCTTCAAAAGGGCATCAAAATATTACGAGAAGAAATTTCGGAACAATTTCTGGAGGACGGTGCCCACTTTGAGTTAAGCACAACCTACCATGCAACGCTCACCGAAGACTTGCTGGATATTATCAATGTCTTGAGCGCCTATGACCAGAATGTGCCTGAAGACTGGAAGCAGATGGCGCGCAAAGCTGTAGTTTGGCAACAAACCATGACCCAACCAGATGGCCTGCCACCTCTCTTTAATGATGCGGCTTACGGTATCAGCCCATCTTTCGCCGAGATCGAGGCTTATGCCGCGCGCCTTGAGTTGGAAGCTGATGAGGTTAGAGATGAACCTCTCACAGATTTACTGCCCTCTGGTTATTTCCGGTATGAAGGTGACAATTACAGTTTTTTCGGTGATGCGGGGCAGATTGGACCAGATTATATTCCCGGACACGCGCACTGCGATATGCTGAATTTTGCTCTGTTTGCTCACGGTCAGCCGGTTATTGTAGATACTGGCATATCAACATATGAAGCGGGTGATCGCCGCCACACTGAGCGTTCAACCGCAGCACACAATACTGTTCAATTGGGCAATATGGAGCAAAGCGAGATTTGGGGCGCGTTTCGGGTAGCGCGCAGGGCCAAAATCATCCAGCGCGATGTTCAGGAAAATGCGGTCAGGGCGGCTTACAGGAATTACAACGGCACATACGTTCATCGCAGGAAATTTGAATTTGGACTCCAGCAAATACGATTGATGGACAGCGTTGAATGTAAGAACGATAACTTGCCGGCAACGGCACGTTTACATGCTCATCCTGACCTTGATGTAAGCATTGAAGGTACGCGGGTGGTGGTGGGGCCTATTTCATTTGCGTTTAAGGGCGCTACAAAAATACTATTATCACCGTATGATTATGCACCAGAGTTCAATAAGCTCGTTCCATCCACGTGTATTGAAGTGGCCTTTGCCCAACATTTGGAGACTCGTATTTCATTTTAACATTTCGGATAAACGTTTGTTCGCTGTGGATAATTAAATTGCTGTAAAAGTACGGACAGAATCGCTCTGGCAATAAAATATCAGTTGAAACCACCGCAAAAATTGTACATCACTCTTAACTCTTTGGGTTAGAATAATTCATGAAAATACTGCAAATTTTTGGCACGCGCCCGGAGGCAATTAAGATGGCCCCGGTTGTTCATGCGCTGGAGGCTGATCCTGCCATTGAAAACCGTGTGTGCATAACGGCACAGCACCGAGATATGCTGGATCAGGTGCTGGGCTTTTTTGATGTGCGTGTGGATCATGATCTGGATGTAATGCAGGCGGGGCAAAGCTTGGCCGATGTTACGGCTCGCATACTCACGGGCCTGTCAGCCGTTCTGGCGGCTGAAAAGCCTGACCTAGTGTTGGTTCACGGAGACACCAACACCACCATGTCGGCGTCTCTAGCTGCCTACTATCAGCAAATTCCAATTGGCCATGTGGAAGCGGGACTTAGGACACATAATTTATATTCTCCGTGGCCCGAAGAAGCCAACAGGTTGATCACCGATAATTTGTCTACTCTTTGTTTTGCACCCACCGAGGGGTCGCGCCAAAACCTGCTCAAAGAAAATATTAAAGACGGCAAAATAACGGTGGCGGGTAATACTGTTGTAGACGCCTTGTTTATGGCGAGAGACCGGATTTTGTCGAACACTGAAGCCATGGAGAGCTTCGAAAAAAAATTTGCGTTTCTAGACTTAAACAAGAAGATGATTTTGGTCACCGGGCACCGCCGCGAAAGCTTTGGGAAAGGATTTGAAAATATCTGCACAGCCTTGACCAAGTTAGCCGCGCGAGAGGATGTAGAAATTCTGTATCCTGTTCACCTAAATCCCAATGTGAAGGGGCCGGTGCAGGAAACCCTTGGAAATTGTTCCAATGTTCATTTGATAAGCCCGCAGGATTATCCAGCCTTTGTCTACTTGATGAATCGCAGTCATATTATTCTGACCGATTCAGGCGGTGTACAGGAAGAGGCACCATCGCTCGGCAAGCCGGTTTTGGTTATGCGTGACACCACGGAGCGCCCTGAAGCGGTTGCTGCAGGTACGGTGAAGCTTGTGGGCACTGACGCGGTACTTATTTTTGAAGAAACATCGCACTTGCTTGATGACCAAAGTCATTATAAACGCATGGCAGAAGCCCATAATCCTTACGGGGACGGAACGGCGGCGCAACAAATTCTGGAGACGATTAAGCGTGCAACCTTTTAAAAGCCTATGCGTGATTGGCCTCGGTTACATTGGACTGCCAACCGCAGCCGTGTTCGCAAAAAGTGGCCTTCAGGTAACGGGCGTTGATGTCAGTGAAAAAGCCGTTGAATCGATCAATACGGGTAAAGCCCATATTGTTGAGGTGGACCTTGACGGCCTATTGCAGGGTGTGGTGGCTAATGGCAGCTTGAAGGCCCAGACAGTGCCAGATGAGGCAGACGCCTTTATCATTGCGGTTCCTACACCTTTTAAAGACGATCATGTACCTGACCTTAGTTATGTGGAAGCTGCAACGCGCGCCATCGCGCCTTTCGTACGAGAAGGTAATTTGATTGTGCTGGAATCAACTATTCCGCCTGGTGCAACCGAGAAGATGGTCGCTTGGCTTGAAGAGGAACGGCCAGACCTGAAGGATGCTGGTGGGCCCGGCAAGGCTTACTTTGCAGCGCACTGTCCCGAACGTGTGCTGCCCGGCAGAGTGTTGATCGAGCTGGTTCAAAATGACCGCATAATTGGCGGTATAACCGATGAATGTGCTGAGCGTGCCCGCGCGCTGTATGAGATTTTTGTTAACGGCGATTGTTACCTGACAAACGCCCGCACCGCGGAAATGGCAAAACTCTCAGAAAACGCCTTCCGTGATGTCAATATTGCATTTGCCAATGAATTATCCGTGATTGCCGACAAACTCGATATCGATGTTTGGCAACTGATAGAGCTTTCCAATAAGCATCCGCGGGTGAATATCCTGCAACCTGGACCCGGCGTTGGCGGACACTGTATCGCTGTCGATCCTTGGTTCATTGTAGATGCAGTGCCAAATGAGGCACAGCTTATCCGAATCGCCCGTGAAATAAACGATCACAAACCCCATATGGTGGTTGAAAAGGTTAAGAAAGCGGTTAGCCGTTTCAAGAACCCGACCGTAGCTTTTATGGGGCTAGCATTTAAGGCCGATATTGATGATCTGAGGTGCAGCCCTGCGCTTGATATTACAGAGCAGTTAGCGCATGAGCTTGAGTGCACCATGTTGGCGGTTGAGCCTAACATTGGAGAACTTCCAGAAAGTTTGATGGACACACAAGTTAAGCTGGTAGAAACCTATGTGGCCCTGGAGCAAGCTGATATTCTTGTGCTTCTGGTTGATCACAAACCATTTAAGAGAATCCCAGTAAGTAAACGCGCGGAAAAAATCATCATCGATACACGCGGTATATGGGCTTAACTAGATGGTAGTTAATAATGAGTATAATTAGGGTGCCTTGGTTATGACCGCATATTTTCAAGCTTTATATGCTTATTTGATAAATATGCCGCGTTCGGTAAAGAAGATTATTTTACTGTCGGCGGACAGTTTTTTTGTGCCTCTTAGTTTATACGCTGCCTATGCTTTGAGGCTTGATGCAATATATCCATTTGACACGCATAGTAATCCTGGACTGATGTTTGCGACCATAACTATCGTGGGGGTAATTGCCGTATATTTGATGAGTCTTCACAGAATTAAGTTACATACATTTGAAGGAAGCACCGTCGTAAGAATCGGTATTTGCTCCATTCTTGTAATGCTCAGTTTTGTATTTTTAATTTACTTTTTTCGATTTTGGACACCGCGATCCGTCCCTGTGATCTTTGCAGTTTTATTCTTTATTTTATCTACTACCGCACGGCTCTTAGGTGCTCAGGTACTATTGTTTCTGCAGTCTTCTCTTGAATCGACTAGGCCTGTTGCAATTTACGGTGCAGGGGCGGCCGGAATACAATTAATTTCTGCTTTGCGACGGACTCAGGAGTACACTCCTAAGGTGTTAGTTGATGATAACCCCGCTTTGCAAGACGTTATAGTTGCTGGATTGAAAGTGGAACCACCGCAAAAGCTCGAAGCTTTGATAACGACCAATGCTATAAAGAGAGTGATACTTGCAGTTCCATCAATATCAGCGCAACAAAAACAAACTTTATTGACGCGCTTGAGAAAACTTCCATGCGAAATACATGTTTTGCCTTCATTTGTAGAAATGTTGTCTGGTGATTTACCATTCAGTACAGATCAGGCTGTAATGCCAGCAGATCTGCTGGGTCGTGAAGCAGTCGATCTAAAAAATAGTAGCATGGCAAAAGCATATGCCGGACGGTTTATACTGATTACTGGTGCAGGCGGGTCTATTGGCTCGGAGCTATGTCGGCAGTTATTGCAATGTAATCCAGCGTGCATAGTCATGTATGATCAAAATGAATTTGCTCTTTTTGAGCTTGAGAATGAACTGAAAGACCAGGCTAATGCTATCGGCATAAAATTAGTTGCCTGTCTTGGTTCTGTTACATCACAAGAACATCTTGAAAGGACGCTTCGAAAATGGAGTGTTGACGTTTTGCTTCATGCTGCGGCTTACAAACATGTTCCAATGGTAGAAGCAAATGAAATAGAGGGTGCTCGAAATAATATTGTCGGAACATATGTTGCGACACAGGCTGCTGTAAATGCCAAAATAGAACGTTTCATAATGGTATCTACCGATAAAGCAGTTAGACCTACTAATATTATGGGGGCAACCAAAAGGCTTGCTGAAATCGTCGTTCAAAATCAGTCCACTTTAGATGATAATACAAACTTCTCGATAGTGCGATTTGGGAATGTATTGGGGTCCTCTGGCTCTGTCATACCTATCTTTCAAAAGCAAATAGCGGGCGGTGGGCCTGTGACCATAACACACCCGGAAATTACGCGTTATTTTATGACGATAGAAGAAGCTTCTCGGTTAGTACTACTTGCAGGGGCTTATTCAAGCGGAGCTGACGTGTTTGTGCTTGATATGGGAAGTCCTGTTAAAATAGCTGATCTTGCTCAGCGCATGATTGAGATGATGGGTAAAACTGTTAAAAGCCCGGCAAATGATGAGGGCGACATTGAAATTACCTATACGGGCTTAAGGCCAGGCGAAAAATTATATGAAGAATTACTGTTAGACTCTGAGTGCTTGGTTTCTACGCCGCATAAAAAAATCCTACGTGCAAAAGAAGCATTCCCTAGTGCTGAAGAAGTTCAAAAAATGCTAAATGAATTAGAGGCAATAATTATTGCTCATGATCACGAGGCGTTGCGGAGCTTTGTCGCCAGTAATGTGGATGGCTTTCATATACAAGAAACAGTATAATTTGATTAGCCCTTCAATAAGTGGCATCTCATCCGTTTTCTACTTCAAATGGTTTTGCCGAGGATTAGTATTTAATGCATATACTTTTTCTTACTGATAATTTTCCGCCAGAAGTTAATGCCCCGGCGAGCCGGACATATGAGCATTGCCGTGTTTGGGCTAGAGAAGGTCATCAAATTACAATTATTACAAGTAACCCCAATTTTCCTCGTGGGAAAATATATGACGGGTACAAGAATAAATTATGGCAAAGAGAAGCAGTGGATGGCATGCGGGTCATCCGGGTGTGGACCTGGGTAAACGCCAATGAAGGTGTTTTGAAGAGAATTTTGGACCAATTGAGTTACATGGTTACCTCTTTTTTCTCTGGTTTGTTCATTAGAAAAGTAGACCTTATTGTCGGAACCTCGCCCCAGTTTTTTACCGTATGTTCGGCACATGCATTGGCAGTTTTAAAACGTAAGCCATGGATATTTGAGCTTCGTGATGTGTGGCCTGAATCCATCAAAGCGGTTGGTGCGATGAAGGATTCATGGATGCTGGGCCTTTTGGGGCGCGTCGAAGTATATTTATATCGCAGGGCGTCATTGATTGTATCAGTCACCAACTCCTTTGTTAATATTTTGAAGTCGCGCGGCATAGACACTTCCAAGGTTGTTGTAGTTACCAACGGTGTTCAAACGTCACATTTCAGACCGATGCAAAAAAACACACATTTGCTGGATAAACTAGCGCTGACGAATAAGTTTGTGGTGGGCTATATAGGCACGCACGGCATGGCGCATGCCCTAGACACGGTTCTTGATGCTGCGGCCATAGTCGATGCTTCAGAAGTGTCAGAAGAGATTCACTTTATATTGCTTGGCCATGGCGCTGAGAAAGCGCGTTTGCAAATGCGGGCGGAAAAAGAAGGCATTAAAAGCCTTACTTTTATCGATAGTGTTAGTAAGCAAGAGGTTTTGGATTATTATTCGGTGCTGGATGCCTCCCTAGTGCACCTGAAGAAGAGTAAACTTTTCAAATCCGTTATACCCTCTAAAATTTTTGAAGCCATGGCAATGGGACTCCCTATCATCATTGGTACTGAAGGGGAGTCAGCCGATATTGTTTTAAATGAAAAAGTGGGCATTAAAATTGAGCAGGAAAATGCCGATGCACTTTTCGATGCGGCTTTAAGACTTCATAATGACAAGACACTTATGAAAAAGCTAAGTAAGAGCGGGATTATTGCAGCCTATAAATATGATCGAGAAAACCTTGCACTGTGTATGCTAAAGCACCTTGAAGAACTTCATAGTCAACACGCCAATAAGCGTTAATTTATTTTTCTTTTACGTTATCGCCTCGTCCTTTACCTGTAGCTGTTGCAATTATGATTTTTAGATCCAGGAGAACAGTACGAAGTTGAACATACTCATGGTCAATTTTAGCAAGCTTTACTGGGTTGCTCATATCTATACCTCGTATTTGAGCAAGACCCGTAATACCTCCTTTTATGTCAAGGACGCCTAATTTTTGTCGCTCTGCTACTAGCTCTTTCTGGACCGGCAAACATGGCCGAGGGCCAACTAAACTAAGCTCATTTTTCAGTATATTCCATATTTGCGGTAATTCGTCGACTTTTGTACGTCTTAGAAACGCGCCAATTGGTGTGATTGCGGATTGACCGATTTCATGTGTTCCTGCTTGGGGAGTGTTAACTCGCATTGTGCGAAATTTCCAGCAAGTAAAAGCGTTGCCATGTTTCCCCACCCGCTCTTGCCGAAAAAAACTTGGCCCATCAGAGTTAATTTTTATCGCAATCCAGACGATTACCAGAAGCCAGGAGAGGAATAATATCGTGCACAAACAAAATCCTATGTCCATGGTTCTGTTGAAGAAATGGTAAACTCTATTTTCGGATTGTCCATCCGTGACTATGGCTTCGTTACTTGTATCGGAAGATAGATTTTCAATAATGGCACTGTAAACCTTATTGATATGAACAGTGGGCTTTAATGCCCCAAGAAACTGAAGGCAAAAATCACGCATAAAGTTTGGCACTTTGTTCAAAATAGCGAGCTTGCCCTTATAGGTAGCCCCATACACTGCAGGCAGTCGTATGTTTACAATGTTGAACTCTTTTTGCTTTGACAGTAGCTCTTCTGCTTCGGCTTTTGTTTGTGCATAGTAACTACCGTTAGCATCACTTGTGACATGAAGCGTTGTGAGATTGATTATAGTTGATACGTTTGCGTGTTTTGCTACGCTTACTATCTGGTCGAGCAAATTTACATTCGCATCGCGAAAATCTTGCAGTGAACCAATCTGATCATTGTTCATGACGGCCAGGTGTACAAACGCATCATAGTTGCCTTCAAGCGCATCTAACTTTGCATAACTCGTTGCTTCTATGCCGGGAAAAAGTTCATTTAAACGCGTAGTGTCCCTGCCAATCAGCAAAAGCTGGTGGTTGTTATCTAGAAACAACGGCACTATTTGACGACCAATATATCCAGACGCACCTGTAATGATGATTTTCATCGATTGGGCAACCCTAATTGCTTACAATAAGAACGGAATTCATACTATTCCGTTTAGAGCGACGGCAGATGAATTTGCTTGTTACTTTATGATATACTAGCTGAGATTGCTATGAACATTGTGCGATTGTTTAAACAGTTGTGATAGTGGGTTACGTGATCAGTATTGAGAGACTTTAATAATTATTTGACTCTTAATTTTCACAACATCGCTTAAATCTATCAACGTCAAGTAGTGAAGGTTGGTTGTTATTATTTGTTTTCTGTTGTCTCCCATAGGTAGACATGAATTAAAGATAAGAATGAACCTTGCTGGTCGCTATGATTTGTTGCCAAGGCTGTGCTAGGAACTATTGTGTTTTATTCTTGGTTAAATATATAGGCTGAAAGATACTAAGCGTGAGATCATTGATATACAGCATCCTCGCCCTTGTGGCGTTGCCGCTTAGTAGTTCAAAGCCAGTTTGGCAGTGGATGTGGGTGTTGGTTATTGCTGTATTAGCGCTTGTTCATTTATTTGGCGGGGTTCGCGCCCGGCCAGTGCGCTGGCCAACTAGCGCAGTGGCAGCAATGTTTGGTGTGTTGGTTTTTTTACTCTGGGGTTTTCTTCAGGCATTGTTGCCAATGGACATTGTTGGATTAACGGGCGTACCTACAGTTGATAACACTCTTGAAGCAAAAGGGCTGATCTCCGTGGATCCGGCTTTGACCATTAAAGCCACCGTTTCTTTTCTTTCTCATTTGTTATTTTTTGTTTTGGTGTATGAGCTTTGCTCGCGGCGACAAAAAGCCGTTAATCTGATACGACTCTGCGGTGTTATAGTGGCTGTATATGCTGCATACGGTTTTATAGTTTACGCCTCAGGAAATGACACCATTTTGTGGTACGCTAGAGAGCGAGATTTTACCTCACTTCTCTCTACTTTCCTGAATCGTAATAGCTTTGCGGCCTTCGCTGGGCTGGGTCTTCAATGCCTGATCGCCTACGCCTTTTTTTGGGCGAAGGATGAATTGGCGGAAGGCCGCACAGGTCGCGAGCTATACCGCCATGTTTTAGAGACTATGCTGACCAAAGCCTGGTGGTTGCCACTGGCGATTTTGATCACTGCCGTAGCATTATTATTGTCTAACTCTCGGGGTGGGTTTGGGTCTGTGGCTTTGGCAATTTTCTTTTTGTTTCTTCTTAGCCCTAATAATTACTCACAAAATCACTCCAGCTGGAGAAGCATCCTTGGCGCTGGCGCCATAGTGGCGGTCAGCATTGGTTTGTTTGCCCTAAGCGGCGATATATTGGAACAACGCCTGCAAGGTGGCGCGAGTCTGGGCGAGCGATTTGATGTTTATCCGTTGGTTATTGAAGGTATTATTGATAGGCCAATAACCGGTTTTGGATTGGGTACATTTGGTGATGTTTTTAGTATATATCAAGACGAAAGTGTTGTTGGCTATTTTGACCGTGCGCACAATGACTATCTGGAAATTGCCTTCACTGCGGGTATCCCCGCATCTGTGCTGCTCGTTGTCTCACTATTGGTTCTATTTTCCTTCCTGATTGGTTCACTCAAATACGGCAACCAATATAGGCCGTTCATTGCGCTCGGCATCGCAGTCATGGTCCAACTGGGCCTGCACTCACTGGTCGATTTTTCACTTCAAAAGCCCGGCGTGTCCTATATGTGGGTAGCTATTATCGCTGCCAGTGTCGCCGTCGCTCATCGATGCAGAAGGGCTGCCGAAGCCAGCGAATATGGCCGTTAACAAAAAACAACCAGCATTTAGACCCCTAATCCAGCCACCTCAGTTTCTCCAGCAGATAACGCACATGCTATTGAGACCCTCAAGAAGCCACAGTATGTAATCGACCACAGCCGCCGTCTAAGCCGGCGTATGCCCGTCCAGAATGGTTTTCAGCACGGCGGTGTCGATATTGCCGCCTGAGATTACACACACGATTTTTCGGGCTTGGTTTTCCGGGTTAGGCGTCAGGTTCAATGCTGCGGCCAGCGGCGCCGCACCGGCGCCTTCTGCAATCACCCGGTGGTGGGTGGCCATTTGCCGTATTGCCTCTGCAATTTGCGTGCGGGTGCTGCTCACTGCACCGCTTAGCGCGCTCTCCAGCAGCGGCCACATGGCTTCCAGCACAATCTTGCCGCCCATGCCGTCGATGAAGCTGATGGTGTGGTCCACTTCAATCGGCTTGCCGTGTTTCAGTGCTGCAGCGACCGGCATAGATGTTTCAGACTCTGCCGCGATCAACTGCACTTTGCTGCCTGCGGCCCTCATGGCCGCGCCGATGCCGCATGCCAGCCCGCCGCCACCAACCGGCACGGCTATAATGTCAACGTCTGGCAAGTCTTCCAGAATTTCACCGCCGATGGTGGCGTTGCCCGCTATCACCGCTTGTTCGCACACTGGATGAATAAACTGGCCGTCAATTCCCGGTTCGCGGGTTTCCAGCACCCGCCACCATGCGGCATAGGGCACTTCAATGATGTCTGCGCCCAGCGCGCGCATGGCCGCCACCTTCGTGCGGGCGGCGGTGTCGGGCACAATCACGGTGCACTTTACATCCAGCAAGTCTGCCGCCGCACACAGGCCTTGGCCAAAATTGCCAGCGCTGGCGGTGACAATGCCGTGTTTCAATTGAATCGCAGAGATTGATTTGATTGCATTGGCTGCAGCACGCAATTTGAAGGAGCCAAATCGCTGAATGTTCTCCAGCTTCAGGTATATTTGATGGGTGTTTTCGGCGTTCGTACCGCCATGCCCAAAAAAGGGCACCAAAGGCGTGCGAACGGCTATGCCTTCAAGGTTTTCGCGTGCGGCGTCAATTTCCGCCTTTGTGGGTAAGTGCAATGCCACCTCACTCATCCAGCCACCGCAGCTTCTCCAGCGGATAGCCCAAATACCATTTGGTGCGCTCCATAATCATCCGGGTTTTAATGCTTTTCACCCCCAGCGCCGGGTCTCCGCTGAGCGTATCGCACAGGGCGTTCAGCGCCTGCACATTAGGCGAGCAGGTGAAGCTGATGTAGTCGGTGCCGTCGTTCAGGCGCAGGCAATCCATAAACTCCGGAATGTCATTCACCGCCGCCTCAAAGGCCTTTCGGTGCACCGCGCTGTTGCTCTCCAGCGTAACCTCAACATAAGCCAGCACATGTTCGCAGATGCGGTCCAGGTCCATCTCGGTATGGAAATTGAAAAAATAGCCCGCTTCACGCAGTGCTTTGGTGCGCTGAAAACAGGCGCTGGGCGAAAGGCCCACCTGTTCCGCCAGTTCCTGATTTGAAATGTCAGCCCGCAGATGCACAGTCGCCAATATCTTTTTGTTGATTGTGTCCAGCTTAATGATTGGTTTGTCGGCCATCGGCACCTTCCCGTTAAGTTGCAAAATATCTTACGGTTTCTGGTGCCCACTTCAAAAGCCTATTTTGTTGAAAGCATGCCATGCTACGGTCATGGCTCAATAAACGGGGCAATAAAGGGGAAAGCAGCAATGGCCGACAACAGTGAATTTTCCGCGGCACCCATAACTGACGACCAGCTTGTTGGCTGGCCGCGCGTGGCAGCCATCGCCGTCATGGTGGCCTTTGCCCTTCCGGTGTTTGTCACCGGGTTAGAGATGTATTCCCAGCTTTCTTTCACTGACATGATGATCGCACTGGTTGTTGGCTCCGCCATCCTCACCGTCATTGGTGCCACCATGGGCTCCATCGGGGCACGCACCCGCCTTAGCTCCTACCTGCTGGTGCGCATTGCCTTCGGCGACAGGGGCGCAGCCTTTGTCAATATCGCTTTTGCAGTGTCGCTGGTGGGCTGGTTCGGCGTTAACATCGACCTTTTCTCGGGTGCGGCGGTGCGGCTGGCAGCTGATGTTTTCGGTGCAACGGTGCCGGCATGGCCCATTGAGATCGGCGCGGGCATTCTCATGACAACCACCACCATTTTTGGTTTCCGCGCCATTAATGTGCTCGCGTCGCTTTTGGCCCCGGTGCTGGCAATTGTAACAGCCATGCTGCTCTACGGCACGTTCGAGAGCCACAGTCTGAATGACCTTATGGCCATCGAGCGCGTGGCCACGGCCACCATCAGCGACGGCGTGTCCGCGGTTGTGGGCGGCATCATCATCGGCGCGATCATCCTGCCCGACATCACCCGTTTTATCCGCCACTGGAAGGGAGCCATTCAGGTGGCTTTCTGGGCCTATATGGTGGTGGAGCTTGTGGTGTTTGCCGTCGCCGGCATGGCGGGCGCTGCCTCCGGCAAAACCGAAGTGCTGGATGTCATGTTGCATTTCGGCCTTGGGCTTGGTGCCTTTGCCATCGTTATCGCCGGTAGCTGGGTGCTTAACTCGCTTAATCTTTACAGCACGGTGCTCAGCGTTGAAGCCACATTCCCCAAGCTGAAAGGCGCGCTGGTCACGGCGGTGCTGGGCGCTTTGGGCGTCGGCGCTGCCTTCCTCAATATTCTCGATAGCTTTCTCGCGTTTCTGGCGTTTCTTGCGGTCATTTTTGTGCCGGTTGCGGGGGTTATTATCACCGATTATCTTTTCATCAGCCGCGATGCTTACTGCGAAGAACGGCTGGCTAATAACCGCGCGCTTTCCCCGATGGCTTTCGTCTCTTGGGGGGTTGGTGCTGCGGTAGCGGCGCTTATTAACGAAGGCATGATCGGGTCGCTGCTTGGTGTCGGTGTACTGGATTCTGTTTTTGTCTCTGCCTTGTTGTACGGCGCGCTTTCCTGGAAGGGCCGCACAAACAATCAAACTCTACCTAACGAAACTGAGGATTAAGCCGTGCGCATAGGAATTGACGTTGGCGGCACGCACACGGATGCTGTTTTGCTGGCCAATAACGAGGTGGTTGCCTCAACCAAAGCGCTCACCACTGCTGACGTGCTAACCGGCATTACCAATGCGCTTGATACCATCATGAGCGATACCGGTGTGCGCGAAGACCAGATAGAAGCCATGATGATTGGCACCACTCAGTTTACCAATGCAGTGGTGGAACGGCGCGAGCTTTCCCGTGTTGCCGCCGTACGCATTTGCCTGCCCTCGGGCGCAGGCTTGCCGCCAATGGTTGATTGGCCAGATGATATCGCCGACGCCCTTGGGCGGCACACCTATATGCTGACAGGCGGCATGCAGTATGACGGCTGGCCCATGGCCGAACTTGTAGACGACGAAATTGACGCCATGATTGCTGACTTGGTGAAGCTGGGCATCACCAATGTGGCCATCTCCAGCGTGTTTTCGCCGATGAATGCGGACCCGGAAGAATATGTCGCCGCAAAAGTGCAGGCCACCATTCCGGGGGTGCGTATCACCCAGTCGCACAGCATGGGCCGCTTGGGTTTGATGGAGCGGGAGAATGCCGCGCTTCTCAATACCGCGCTTCTGGCGTTTGCAGAGCGGGTTGTGGATGCCTTTGATGATGCCATGACAACACGCGGTCTGAAATGTCCCATGTTTGTCAGCCAAAATGACGGCACCCTGATGAACTCGTCGTTTGTGAAGCAGTTTCCTGCCCTCACTTTTGCCTCCGGGCCAACCAATTCGTTGCGCGGGGCTTGTAAGCTCACCGGGCTTACCGATGCCATCGTTGTTGATATCGGCGGTACCACATCAGACATCGGCGTGCTGGAGGGCGGCTTCCCCCGCGAAAGCAATGTGGTGATCTCGGTTGGCGGCGTGCGCACCAATTTCCGCATGCCGGACATTATGGCCGTGGGCCTTGGCGGTGGCAGTGAAGTATCGGCAGACGGCAATACCATCGGCCCCCAGTCGGTGGGCCACAGGCTGGTGACCGAAGGGCTTGTGTTCGGCGGCAATACGCTAACCGCCACCGACCTTATTGTTGGCTCGGGCGCAGAAGACATCGGTGACAAAGCGGGCTTAAAGGGTGTCAGCGACGAGACCATTGAAAACGGCATCAACACCATTCACCAAATGCTCGATAACGCCATTGATATGATGAAACCTAACAGCGACCCTGTGCCGGTTATCCTCGTAGGCGGCGGTGCTGTATTGGTAACCGGCGGCCTGAAAGCCGCCAGTGTGTTGCACCGGCCTGAAAACGCGGGGGTGGCCAACGCCATCGGTGCTGCCATTGCCCAAATCGGCGGGGAGGCCGAACGGCTGGTTTCCTACAGCAGTTTGCCGCGCGATGAAGCAATTAAGGCCGTGACAGAAGAAGCAACTGAGCGTGCCGTTACCGCGGGCGCAGAGGCCAGCACCATCCGTGTTGCCGAAATAGATGAAACCGCCATTCCCTATATGGACGAGGGCAATACCCGGGTTCGGGTGAAGGTGATTGGTGATATTGCAATTCTTGCCAATGGTGCCTCAGATCGGGAGCAAAGCTGATGCAGATAAGACCGGAAGATCTGGACGATCTGTCGTTGGGTGCTGTGTTTCTGGCCACAGGCGGCGGCGGTGACCCGCATGTGCCGCAACTGTTGACCGAACAGGCGCTTAAAAAATACGGCCCGGCTGAACTGATCGATGTGAATGATCTGCCTGATGATGCGCATGTGGTTTCCATCGGCGGTGTGGGCGCACCCACCGTTAGCCTGGAAATGCTGCCGTCGCTGGGCGAGGCGGCGCGCACGCTGGAGGCTTACGAGAACCATGTAGGCCGCAAAGTGGACGCGGTTGTGTCCTTTGAAATTGGAGGCGGCAATTCGCTGATACCGATCATGGCGGCGGCGGGTCGGGGCTTGCCTGTGGTGGACGGCGACGGCATGGGCCGCGCGCTGCCCGAGGCGCAGATGATGACCTACGCCATCGCGGGTGTGTGCCCGTCGCCTGCAGTTGCTTACGATTATGCCGGCAACATCACCACTTTCACCACCAAAGACACCCCCACGTATGAGCGCCATATCCGCGCGCTGGCAATGGCGTCTGGTGGCATGCTAACCACGGCTGAGCACCCAATGACCGGCGCGCAGCTAAAGCCTGCGATCATTCCTGGCACGGTTAGCTTTTCGGTGGCACTGGGCAAGTGTTTGCGTGAAAACAGAGGCCGGGCAGACCTTATGCTGCCAGCGTTGCAGGAACTGTTCGCAGCGTCGGTTTACGGCGAATGCCGCATGCTGTTTGCCGGTAAGGTTAGCGACAAGGCCACGCGCATCATCGGCGGCTATGACATCGGCGAGGCGACCCTGACGCCGTTCGGCGATGAAGGGTCATCACTGGTGATTAACATCAAGAATGAGTATCTGGTGGCCAAACTGGATGGCCGCGTTGTGGCAACCGTGCCAGACCTGATCGTGATTGTGGACTATGAGACCGGCACACCGATCAACGCAGAGCGCTTGCGTTACGGCCAGCGGGTTGCGGTGTTTGCCGTAGGCTGCCCCGACTTTTTCCGCACCCCCCACGCCCTGAAGGCCGTAGAACCCCGCGCCTTCGGCTTCGACATGGACTTTGTACCGCTGGATGAGATCGAGGCGTAGTGTAATTACTCCCTTAACCCTGCCTCTGTATCGCCTCTGGAGTTTTTAAATCAGCGCGATATAGTGATGCATTGCAGGGGGCAAATAGGGAATTCTACGGTGGTATCAAACGCGTCCAATTGGCTTAAAAACCTACCAAAACCTAACAAATTCAACGGCATGTGGCTGATGGTGTTCGGTATTTTTGTCTCGGCGAGTGTTGCTTTCAACAGCGCAAATGCCAACCAAGATAAAACCACCTACACGGACGGCGAAAAAGCCACGTATGAAGACGGTTTTTATGTGGGGCAATATGCGGGCGCGAAGCCGCACGGCACCGGCACCTACACCTACAACAACGGCAACAGCTATAGCGGCGGATGGAAAAACGGCCTTTGGCACGGGCAGGGTGAATATACCGGGCAAAACGGCGGGCACTATAAGGGCATGTTTGTCGATAACCGACCCAGCGGAAAGGGCGCGCTTACCTATCCAAATGGCGACCGATATGAAGGCGACTTTTTAGACGGCGTGCAAACTGGCAAAGGCACCAAAACTTTCAGTACTGGTGGTAGCTATACGGGAGATTTTGTCGGTAATGTTTTTGAGGGCCAAGGCACAATTAAGTGGCCCGAAGGCGATGTATATAGCGGCGGAATGGCCAGCGGTAAGCCAAACGGCCAAGGGCGTTTGGCGTCTACTGATGGCAGCACTTATGTCGGTGATTTTGTCGATGGTGCGCAGACCGGTCAAGGTCGTAAAACACTTGCCAACGGCGATATTCTTATTGGCGAATTTTCCAAGGGATCACATTCTACAGGTAGGGGAAGTATAACAACCAAATCCGGTAATAAATACGTGGGTGAGCTTGTTATGGGCCGCCACTTCGCCGGAAAAGGCAAGCTCGTCTTGAAAAACGGCGATAGCCTTGAAGGAACTTTTGATATCGATGGCCTAAATGGTCATGCCACTATTATGACTTCGGAGGGGACTTATGTGGGCATGGTAGTTCGCAACAAGAAAACAGGCAAAGGCACACTCACAACGATAGACGGCGACATCTACACCGGTGAATTCGTTGACAACAAATTTGAAGGTGAAGGTACCCTGGTTTGGCGCAACGGATCTATCTTTCGCGGGAAATGGCGCGGCGGTAAGCCCCACGGACATGGGGTTTATAACCCAACGTCCGGTCGTTCTCTCAGTGGCTATTGGAGTGCGGGTTGTTATTCGGATAACAGAACAAACCAGTGGCTTATGACGACCCGCAGCGAATGTGGTTTTTAAGTATGTTGATCGCGGGCAATTAAGCCGCATTCTGGTAGGCGAGCGACATGAAAATTAACAACAAAAACGCTCGCAGGCTGTGGCTTATGGGGCATGGGCTGGCGGATGCGCCCACAGGTAAACTTGATGTGATGGCAATCATCAGGTCGCTTGGGTTTGTCCAATTGGACACCATTCAGAATGTTACCCGCGCGCATCACCATATTCTATGGAGCCGTAACCAGAATTACCGCGAACCTATGCTCGATCAGCTTCTCGGTGAACACCGGCAGGTGTTCGAGCATTTCACCCATGATGCCTCGGTGTTGCCGGTGGAGTTTTACCCCTACTGGAAGCGCCAGCTTGCGCGTATGGGGGCGAAGGTTCGCAGCTCTAAATGGTATGGCACCAGCCTGAAGCGCGCTGACATCAGTGCCATAAAAGACCGGATAAAGGCCGAAGGGCCGCTTTGCACCCGCGACTTTGATACGCAGGTAAAAGGCAAAAAGGAGATGTGGGCGCGGCCACCGCACAAAAAGGCGCTGGATGCCATGTGGTATTCGGGCGAGCTGGCCACCTCCCACCGGGAAAATTTCATCAAATTTTATGACCTTGCCGAGCGGGTGATTGCGCCCGAGCATTACGAGACAGACCATAGCGACGAAGACCAGATTAACTGGCTGTGCCGCGAGGCGCTGTCGCGGATTGGTTTTGGCACGCTGGGTGAAATTCAACGCTTTTGGGATGCGGTGAGTGCACCGGAAGTGAAGGCGTGGGCGGGGGCGGCATCCGACGACCTAATGCCGGTGGAGCTGGAGGCTGCGGACGGCAGCTGGACCACTGCATTTGCCGCCCCGGACATTGGTGTGCGGCTGACCGCCCTTAATGCCCCCACAGGCAGGCTGCGGATCATCAACCCGTTTGACCCTGCTGTGCGCGACCGCGTCCGCCTTTCGCGCCTGTTTGGCTTTGACTATAAAAACGAAATGTTTGTGCCTGCAAAAGACCGGCGCTGGGGCTATTATGTATACCCATTGCTTGAAGGTGATCGGTTCGTGGGGCGCATGGAGGCCAAGGCCGACCGCAAAAAGGGTGCCGTTACTGTCACTGGCTTATGGCGTGAGCCGCGGGTGAAATGGAGCGAGGCCCGGCAGCAGAAACTGGCGTCAGAGCTGGTGCGCTTTGGTCGCTTGATTGGTGCTGAAACGACCGAATGGGCCTGCTCGCCCATGCCAGATTAAATTGGGCCGGAGTGTTTGATGATGCGGGAAAGTGATAACTTAGCGAGCTTGCTTGAAAGCACCATTCAGGCTGAGCGCCTGCCAGCGGATTTTGGCCAGACCATTGAATGCTTTCATAGACCGCTCGCTGACCATCTGGCTGGGGTGCACGGCAAGCACAGTAAGGCTGGCCCACTGGTGGTTGGTATCAACGGGGGACAGGGCAGCGGTAAGTCAACCCTCGCGCTTTTCCTGAAGCTGTTGCTGGAAGAGGGGCACGGCCTGAAAACAGCGGTGCTTTCGCTGGATGACCTATATCTCACACGCGCTGAGCGCACGGCCTTGGCAAAGGAACACCATCCGCTGCTGGCGACGCGCGGTGTGCCGGGAACCCACGATGTTGCCTTGGGTATGCGGCTACTCGACAGGTTGGCAGGAGCGGGAGCGACGGCTGTCAGCATTCCCCGTTTTGACAAAGCTGCGGATGACAGAGCGCCTCTAGCAGACTGGAGCGTGGTTAGCGCCCCGGTTGAAATTATCCTTCTGGAGGGCTGGTGTGTGGGTGCGCGCCCGCAGGCCGAGGCAGATTTGTCTACGCCGGTGAATGTGCTGGAAGAAGATGAAGATAAGGGCGGTGTTTGGCGGCGTTATGTCAACGACCAGCTTGCCGGTTCTTATGCGGCCTTTTTCGCTAGGCTCGACCATCTGATCATGCTGAAAGTACCGAATTTTGAATGTGTTGCCGCGTTCAGGTCATTACAGGAAAGCAAGTTGCGCGCAAAGAGTGCCGCAAATCCCGTGAAAGCGATTGGCCTGATGGACGAAGCCGCCATCAACCGCTTCATCATGCATTACGAGCGGCTCACCCGTCATATGCTGGCGGAAATGCCCAGCCGCGCTGATGTGGTGCTGGAGTTAAGTGAAGCCCATGTGATTGCCCGTGCCGTCTATCGCTGAGCTTACGTTGCGCCGCAGTCCGCTCGACGACAGCAGAGTTTGCGGGTAAAGTTGCGGTGCCATTAGAACTGGAGACCGGACAGTTATGAAAAAACAGGCAGTTATAGATTTATGTGTATTGGCGCTGGTGTTTTGGGGTGTTTGGTCTTTGCGCTTTGCCGGGGTGACCAACATTGGTGTTTGGACCATGGTGGCGGGTGTCGTTGCCGGGCTTTCGCTATTAAAGCTGCGCGGTGAGAGCTTTGCGTCAATCGGGCTTGTGCCTTGGCGTCAGGGCAGGGAACGGCTATGGCCAAAGGTTTTTGGCGCACTTGTCGTTATCGCATTGGCTGGTGTGGTTGGATTCACCTTGTTTACGGCCATTTTCGGGCCAATGGACAGCGGTGCTGCGATAACAGAGCAGCCAGATACAATTGGACTGTTTTTGCTGGATATTCTTGTCGGCGTTTGGGTCGGCGCGGCGCTGGGTGAAGAGATATTTTTCCGCGGGCTTTTGCTAAGTCGGTTTCAAGCTGTTTTTTCAAGCCACAAGTTGGCTGCTATATTTGCAGTGATTGCGCAGGCGGTTTGGTTCGGCGCAGGCCATGCTTCACAGGGCCTAACAGGGATTATGGTTACCGGGTTTATCGGTCTTTGCCTGGGGCTTTATTATATTTACCGGAGCTCTGGCAATCTGTGGCCCATGATCATTGCGCACGGCCTTTTCAACACGCTGTCGTTAACACTGAATTTCGTCCAATCAGGCTGAAGCAGCTTTTTCCCGTTCGGCCAGAATGGGTTCCATTTGGCCAACAACGGTTTTCAAAATCAGGGCGCGCCAGTCGCTTACCTGCATTTTATCGGCCCCGGCATGATGGCGCAGGCCAAAAAAGCCATGCATCACCGCCCAAGTGCCCAGCGCGGTATCCCTGCATTGTTCAGCACTAGTACCTTGCGGCATAACAAATGCCGTTAGTTTTAACAGTTTGCCAAAGGCTTCCTCGCCTGCGGCTTGTGCTTGTGCAGACGGACTATAGGCCGCATCGCTTTCGCCGAAAAACAACCGGTAATGCGCCTCGTGGGTTTCCGACAAAGACACATAGTTATCCGCCGCCTGCATAAAGGCTGCGCGCGGTGTCATGGCCTCGAACGGCACATCCATAGCCTTCGACGCCATCTCAGCCGCTTGGGTATACAGCGCATCCAGAATGCCCTGCTTGCCCTTGAAATGGCTGTAAATGCCAATGGTAGATATATTTGCCTGTGCAGCAATGGCCCGAACGCTTAGGGCCGCCGCGCCGCCCTCAAGAAACAGGGCAGATGCTGCATCAAGTATTTTCTGTTTCGTGTCTTTCATCTGCTCGCCGCCGTTCTGAATGAGGGCACACTATAACAGGGCTTGACAAAATATAACAGTGTTATATATGTCGCCATAACAGTGTTATAAAACCTATGCCGCACTCATGGCAAGGCGCAACAGATGAAATTCGGAGAAACGATCATGGCGCATCATAAGTTGGAAGCAGACTATCTGGTCATTGGTACTGGTGCTGTGGGCATGGCGTTTGCTGACGTGATGCTAACGGAAAACGAAGATGCCACCATCATTATGGTCGACCGGCATCATATGCCCGGTGGCCACTGGAATGATGCTTATAGTTTTGTGAATCTGCACCAGCCGTCAGCCTTTTACGGCGTTAGTTCAAAACCGCTTGGGTCCGGCCTGAAGGATGAAGTGGGCCTGAATAAAGGCCTGATGGAGTTGGCATCTGGCGCGGAAGTTAGCGCTTACTTTGATCAGATTATGAAGCATACTTTTTTGCCGTCAGGGCGGGTGCAATATTTCCCCATGTGCGAATATGAGGGGGGCGGCAAGTTCCGCGGCATCAGCTCTGGTGACACGTATGAAGTGGATGTGAAGAAAAAAATTGTCGATGCGACCTACTTCAAAACATCGGTGCCATCGACGCACACGCCCAGCTACACCATTGACGAAGGCTTAAACCGCGTTCCGTTGAATGCCCTGCCAGGCATTGATGAAATACCGTCAGCTTATGTGGTTGTGGGCGGCGGAAAAACCGGCATTGATGCCTGCTTGTGGTTGCTGGACAAAGGGGTAAACCCGGACATGATTAAATGGATCATGCCGCGTGATGGTTGGTTGATCCCGCGTGAAAATACGCAGCCTGCCAAAGAGTTTTTCAAGTCCACCATCGGGGCGCAGGCGCGCCAAATGGAATGTATCGCCAAGGCGGACTCGATTGACAATTTGTTCGATCGATTGGAAGCGGCAAATTGCCTTGTGCGCATTGACGAAAACGTGACACCGCAGATGTATCACGGTGCCACCATCAGTAAGCCCGAGATGGCGCAGTTGCGCCGGCTTAAAAACATCATTCGCCTTGGCCGGGTAAAACACATTACCGAAACTGAAATCCAGTTTGAGAAGGGCACAGTGCCCACAGATAAAGACGCCCTGTATGTTGATTGTTCTGCCCGTGCCGTACCGGTAACAGAAACCTATCCGGTGTTTGACGGCGACACTATTACCATCCAAACCGTGCGCACCATTCAGCCCGTCTTCTCTGGCGCGTTTGTGGCCTATGTGGAAGCCCATTACGGCACTGAGCGCGAGAAAAACGACCTGTGCACCGTTGTGCCGCTGCCAAACCACAACACAGATTGGATCATTTGCACAGCGGGATTGATGATGAACCAAATGCGTTGGTCGCAGGACAAGGAACTGCGCGCCTGGATCAAGAATAATCGGCTGGATGGTTTCACTCGCCTGGTACAAGACGCGGACACCAGCGACCCTGAGACCATGGAAATTCTAATGATGATGAAAAACAACGGTGCCCCGGCCATGATGAAATTGCAGCAGTTTATTGCCGAGGTTAGCGAGCAGGCTGCATAGGTATTTCGTTTGTTTTCTGAAACCTTTAGGTTTCGTAAAACGGCCCTGAATGTTGATAATGCTTAGTCTTATGGTATTATATTTCCTCTATAGGTTGAAACGAAAAGGGGAAGTCAATTGCTTGACAAAATATTGAAATATATAGGTATTGCATGGAGTGTTGTTGCTTTTGTCGCTGTGGCGGCGTTTTTCTTTGGCGGACAATGGTCGGATTGGCAGGAGATTCGGAGGTTGCATGCTGATGATGTGCATATGAAAATTCACCCAGAATTGGCATGGTTGGCAACGGGCGGATACGGTGTGCTGGCATCAGGAGATTGCCCTGCTGGATTTGCGACAACAAAGGCAACAGTTGTCCGTATGGATGGCATAAAATTACTTACTGACGACCCAGCGTTTTATCAGGCGGGGGATTTTGGGGCGAGCGGCTTGCAGGTAATTGATAACGGTAACGGTCCTTTGGGGTATTTCACATTGAAAACTTGTTTCATGCGCCTGAAAGATTCCCCATGAAAAAAGCATAAACGTCTGGTGCCTATACAAAACTAATTCACACCATTTGCCTTGTTCGCTCTGTCACTGCCTATTGCATGGTACTGCTCAGGTCTATAATAACTACGTGTAACTTTTTTGTGGGAGCACATAGTGAGAATTTTAGTGGGAACCAGATTTAGCAGGCTAGTCAGCACAATTTTCGCATTGTTCTTTTTGACGGGCATGTTGCATGCAAGTGAGGAAGAGGGGTTCGTGACCCCGTTTCTGCCCTCAGCCGATGTGATGGCAGACGTTGACAAAACGCTGACTGCGGCAAAAGCAGAAGGTAAGCTGGCGCTTATTGTTATGGGCGCGACCTGGTGCCACGACAGCCGCGGTTTGGTAAAGCGCTTCCGCGACGAACGTATTTCCCCAACCATCGATGATAATTACCAAACATTGTTTGTTGATGTGGGGCATTTGGACCAAGCCCGCGCGGTGAACCAGCGGTTTGGCATGCCGTCTATATATGCGACACCCACTGTTATGATTGTTGACCCTGAAACCGGGGAATTGAAGAATAGTAAAACCATGCACCTGTGGCGCAACGCCGACAGCATAAGCCATGATGACACCAAAGAATATTTTGCCGAAGAGGCCGTGAAGGCCCGCGCGCCAGCACCCGTAGTGGGCGCAATTTTGGCAAGCTATTACGCCGCGATTGATGCGTTCGAGAATGCACAGGCAGCGCGGCTGGTGGAGGGTTACGACCTTATCGGGCCGCAGTTGGCAATGGGCCGCGGTAAATATCCTGAAGGCTTTGAAGCCCTGTGGGGCGAGGTGCGCGGTTTTCGCTACAAGCTGACAGATGATTTGCTGGCCCTGCGTGCGCAGGCCGAAGAGTTGGCTGCTGAAGGTATTAACGAGCCGCTGGTTTTCCCAAGCTATCCAGAACTTAGCTGGGAATAGGGCTGAGCCGGGAATAAGCCTCAAGAAACCCTAATCAACCCGTAGCTTTATTCATTGCCCGCGCTTTGCAGCTATAGTGTCGCACGGCTTTTCGGGATGCTGTGTTTTGAATAGGATCATCTCATGGAAAATGTCGATTACAACTGGGCATTGATCGCCGCTGGTATCATTGGGTGCATGGTTGCTGTTGTGCATGGGGTGTTACTGCAAAAACTGATGATTCGCCCAATCCTGAGCGGTGCCAAGCTTGCGGAAACTTCAAAGCGCTTGGTGCCTTTGTTGCTGCATTTCAGCACTATCTTCTGGTTCTTGGGCGGCGTTGCGCTGATAGCTGTACCACTAGTTGCAGACCGGTCCGCTGTGCTGACAAGCACGGTTTTTGTCGGGGCAATGTATAGTTTCGGCGCGGTCGGAAACTTTTGGGGGACAAGCGGCAAACACCCGGGCTGGATGTTGCTGGCTGTTGCTGTTGCCCTCATTGTCTACGGCGCGCCGGTTTAATTCCCATTTCGTCGTTCGCCCTTACTATGATTATAGTTTAGCTTGCTTGCAGCTTGATTATGATAGTTAAACTCTATCATTAGTCTTCAGTTAATTTGCCTATGCAAAACCCCTCAATTGCTTACATAAAGGCCCTTGCTTGCTGGAGGGGAACCCACATGAATAATCTAATGAAAGCGGCGATTGCCGCTGTATCAATGTTGTTGTTGCCGCTGGCTTCATCGGCAGCGAGCGATACGCAGCTTTGGAACGCCATTGCGATCAGTGGCCCGGTCAATGATGATAGCAAGCTGCTTCTCTGGTTTGATGGTCACGCCCGGTCACGCGACAATATCAGCGACCTTGGTGTTTCCATTATCCGGCCGGCGCTGGGTTGGCGGGTAAGCAGCAAACTATCGCTTTGGGCAGGCTATGCCAGCGTGGTGGCGCGGCGGGAAAATGCCCCGAATTTACGCGAGAACCGCATTTGGCAACAGGCAACCTTTCCGCTGGGCCAGTTTATGGGCGGGTCTTTGTCCGGACGCACACGTCTGGAGCAACGCTTTGCCGACCGCGGTGACGACACCGGCTGGCGCATCCGCCAGTTTGTGCGCTATGCGCGGCCTTTTGAAAACACGGATTATTCCTTCATTGCCTGGAACGAATTGTTTGTTGGCTTTAACGACACCGATTGGGGTGCGCGCGGCGGCTATGACCAAAACCGGACTTTCATTGGCGGCGGCTGGCAGGTGGCGAAAAATATTCGTCTTGAAGGTGGGTATCTGCTCAATAACATCAACCGTGACGGGCCGTCTGTTACCAATCATGTGATATCGTTCGGGATATTTGCGGCCCTGTAATGTTGGCCTGTAATTTCGGCCTGTAATTTTGGCCTGTAACGCGGGCGGTACACCGGCACCATAACAAGGTGCCGGCGTGTAGCTGATAATTAGGCTTGCTGTTCGGCGAAAATCTCGTCGAGAATTTTGTAACCGGCACCCCAACCTTTGCTCATGCCCGCCATTGCGCCGGCAAAGCATTCGATTTCTTCGGGCGAGGCTTCGTGCGGAATTTGCGAAAGGCTGACGGTTGTTTTGCCGTCTGCCTCCACAAAGGTTACCGTGGTCAGCAGAATAGGCGGCCAGTTAGGCATCATCGGGTTTGGGGCGCTGTTCCAGTCGCTGTCGGTTGAGCCATAATGGTGCCAGACCATTTTTTCTTCGTCGACAACTTCCAGAAATTCGACTTTGCTGCACATGGACTTGTCGCCCCATTTCATTTCATTCAGCCAAACACCGCCGGGGCGCAGATCAAACTCATGAATAATGGTTTCAACGCCGGGACCGTACCAGCGAGCCAGCAGTTCCGGGTCGGTCCACGCCTTCCAAACCATTGCACGGGGCGCGTCAAAAACACGGTCAAATTTATACTCAGGTAGATCACTCATAGTTTTCTCTTTTTCTTATTTATAGGGTGTCAGGTGTTTGTTTCATTTGCGCCAGAACAGCGTCCAGTTGGTCAAAGCTATTGTCCCAGAAGGCCCGGAATTCGGTCAGCCATGCAACGGCGGCCTGCATTTCCTGTGCCTTTAGGCGGGCAGGGCGGCGTTGTTCGTCAATGCCCCGTTCCACCAAGCCTGCACGCTCCAGCACTTTCAAATGCCGGGATACCGCAGGTTGACTGATAGAAAAGGGTGCGGCCAGCTCGTTAACCGAGGCCTCTCCGCTGGTGAGTTTCATCAAAATTGCCCGCCGGGTCGGGTCTGCCAGTGCAGCAAACACAGCGTCAAGTTTGGGTTGATTTTGTATATAACCAATTTGTTCCATAACGTGATTGTTATATAAATGATGCGGAGATGTCAAGCCGTTAGAAAAACAGCCTAGCCTCAGTGAAGTCTAGTTTTCAGGCGAAAAGAAGGGTGGTTGTCAGGCTGGTAATGCCTTGCAAATATCCAGAGTATAGACATTTTGTCTGCGGGAAGCTCCCTTGCCCTCGGTAAAGACAATTTTGCAGCCATCGTCACTGACGTCTGCAATTTTCGGATAACCCTCCCAGATTTTTAGCGGCATGGTCCCTTGATACCAGTATAGTCCGCCTGGCTTTGCGCCGACAGACGTAACTCTGCTTTGCATAACTCGCACAATGCCGCGTTTGGTCATCAAGGCTAAAACATTTCCTCGCTCTCCAGGAATTAAATCAAAGGGCTGGTTTTGTATTTTGGGTAAATCAGCATCAAAACTTAATAATGCGACGTTCGCATTGGTGCCGCTAATTTCTTGGCCGCGACTTGAAACAAAACTTGAGGCACATGCCCCTAGTTGAATGGCATTTTTGAACGGCAGTTCTTTCATACACTGTATTGGGAAATATTTTTCAGAGATTTTGGCTGGCTGTGCTTCAATATTTTTGAAGTAGAAAGTGCCGCCTTCCACACCTTCCCGTCCGCCATAAGATGCAAGAAAGCCGCGTCCACGTCCAAGGTCTGTAGTAAATCCAGCGTAGTCGCCGCCATGAACCAGATCATCCATGCGCCGCCACTGGCATGTCAACGGACTTTGCCTCAATAACGAAAATGTAAGTCGTCCCCCGCCATAGCTTTGATAGGCGCTTGGTCCGATAGTTCGTTCTGTATATTCGATGGTATGTTGCTTGAAAGCTCCCGCGCTTCCTTCTTTAAAACGCAATGTCTTAGGTGCTTTGGGATCATATTTTGGCTTCGGCGCACCTTTCGGTGGGCGCGGTGCTCGTATTCGGTATGAGATAAAATCACCGGAAGCACAAATCCTCATATTGCCAACGTCATTGGCAAGTGTTTCGATTTTCGTGCCATCGCGCCTCAGTATGTTCCAGGGCTCGCGGGGAACCATTTCCGCAAAATATATACGGTCATTACCTGACCACAGCGCATTTTCAATATTCTTCCCTTTCAGGATCATTTGAGGTTGCGCTGCCATTGTGAACTTTTGGACTTGCTCTTCCATTGGCTCCATAAGCTTCTCAAACATGCGTCGGGAACCGTCCAATATTTTCGAGTATACCGCTTTCATTTTGGCTTCAGGGATTAACCAAGCGAGCGGAGCCTGCCGTCTTTCATCCATTGGTGGTAACCCCAGCTCGTCACGTTCGGCTTTGGTCATGTTTTTGCGAAGCTCGCTCTGAATGGCGCGGTTCATGCTTTTTATACCGTGGGAGCATATCCACATAGGTGAGGCCTTGCTGTCATACAAGTCATCGCGAGTAAGCACTTTTAAGCCAATTTCACCAGCTTGGGCGGGGTTGTTCCGGATATGAGCAGCGACAGTTGGAGCCGCTCCCGGCAAATAAGCTACGCCTTGTGCGGCAGTAGAGTCAGCGCAAAGGACAGCGTCGAGGCGTGCCCGCACATGCCCAAGCCAATACCATTCCACTGCTGCCTGTTGATCGATAGCAAAGGTGCGTTCGGCAAGGTGATATAAATAAGCTGGCCCTAATTCATTATAACGGCGAGCCAGCTCACTGCGCATGTCCTCGTCGTTTATCGGAAGAACTTGAAGCTGTTTGATTAATTTCTGGTTGGTGCTAATTTCTTGCCGCGTACGGCCGATGTAAAACTCGCGCGCTACACTTTCAAATTTGATTGTTGGCATGGTCTGGGCTGAGACCGTGACCGTGCCTGTTCCCAGATATAAAGCGATTAAAGCTGCTATTGTGATTATCCGGAACAAATTTATTCCCCAATTTCCTAGCAAAGGCGTTATTACAACACTTATTTTCTTTCATCGTTTATTGCAACGATGAATTAGAATGTATCTAACTGCAGGGGGAAACTTTGTTTGGCTATAACTAATGCAGCGTAACGGTTTGGCCCACATCTACGGCGCGGAATACAAGCGGCCCCAGCCCTTCGCGCAGGCGCGCTGCCGCCAGCCTAAGCGGGGGGTCCATCGGTTCTTCAGCAGTTAGGGGGTAAGTGCCCCAATGCATGCCAATGGACTGGAGCGCGCCGATGTCTTTGTGGATCATCACCGCTTCGTCCGGGTCCACATGATAGGTCTTCATGAAAGACCGGGGATCATATGCCCCGATAGGAATCAGCGCCAAATCAACCGGGCCGTTTTTCTCGCCGATTTCTTTGAATAAAATTTCATTGTATCCGGTATCACCCGCAAACCACAGCGACTTGTCGCCAATCTTGATATGCCAACTGGCCCACAGCGTTTTGCGCCGATCATAGAGGCCGCGCGCAGACCAGTGCTGCGATGGTTGGGCTTCAATTTTAACGTTGGGGCCGGTGCGCACGGGGTCGGCAATTTGCCACCAGTCCCGCTCCTGTACTTTGTCACCGTTTACACCCTGGTCCAAAAACCACTCCCGCAAACCGAGCGGCACAAAATAATGCGGCGTGTTGCCAAGCTCTTTGACGGCGGTATCATCCAGGTGGTCATAATGATTATGGCTAATGATTACATAGTCAATTGGCGGGAGAAGCGCATAATTCACCACATGGGGCACATAGCGTTTGGGGCCGGCGAACGACACCGGTGACGCTCGGTCGCTGAAAATGGGGTCGGTGAGAATATTCACGCCCTGATATTGAATTAGAAATGTGGAATGGCCCAACCAGCTAACCTGCAGCTCGTCAGGTGGGTTGCTCACCCGGTCCAACTCAAGCATTTGAAAAGGAACATCGCCTGCAGTTGCTTCGTGGTTCGCCCATTTATCATCGCCGAACATCCGAAGGCGCATGAAGGAAAAAAAGGTTTTGTTCGAGTCTTCAACATAAAGATTCTTGAAACCCCGGGTTGTATGGTGGGCCGGGGCACCGTCCAGGGGCATGTCTTTGGGCGTAATGGCGCATGACGCCAACAGGGCCATGCCCAGCAGCAATAGTATAATTTTTCGTGGAGTCATTATTCGATAAAATCCCGACATGTGGTCACATTACAATGTCTACGAAGATTGAGTAAAGTCAGTTTGAATTGATATGTTGTGATATGTCGCAAATTGCAACTCAAGCATGATTAGACCGCCTTATTGACGCTGAAGTTTCATTTAAAACTGTGTAGTTACCTCAAATCTGACGGTTGAACCGAAGGCGCGGCGCTGCAATTCTGAACCGGTGAAAGTTCCGCCCCGGTCGGGATCAAAGAAGAAACGGTCACGGTTGAAGGTGTTGCCCGTGAAACGGAAAACATCCAGTCTCATTTTCACACCAAAATAGCGCGTGGTTTCCACGTAGGCGTTGAAGCGGTATGGTCCTTTGAAGTCCAGCCGCTCGTTGGCGAAAAAGTTGCCTTCTTCAAAGCCGCCTTCCATATCCACACCCCAGGAGAACTTGTGTTTGATCAGGTCGTGGCGAAATTCAAAACGAAAGAAGGTTTCGTTAATGTCACTTAACGGGCGGTTCCGCGCAATAATCTCATCGAACAAGCTGCTTTTGCGCCAAACATAAAAGGCTTCAAAGCGGCCGCCTGGCAACATAAAGTCCAACGGTAATATCAGATCGGTTTCCACACCGTAAAAAGTGGCAGACCCGGCATTGCCCAGCCCAGCGCCGCCCGATGGCAGAATAACCTGTTCAAGCACATCACTGCGCCATTCATGAAACGGGGTAATGACAAGCGAGCCCTTGGCATTGAAACGCCAATCAATCGACCCTTCCAGTCGCCAGGTCTGATCGGGGCTAAGTTGCGGGTTACCAGCCAAAACCCTGTCATCTCCGGCATCATTGGAGGCAGCGAAATCTTCAAAATTCAGTTGCCCAACACGGCGGCTGGCCCTTAGCTGAAACTGTAGGTCTTCGCGGGCATTGTAAGTAAAATTCAGGGTAGGTTTGACGAATTTAAAGGTCTGGGTGTTGTCCGCATCGCCGGTTACTTTGATCCGTGAAAATTCAAACGTCAGGCCGCCGTCAATGGTCAGTTTATCGCCTGCCTGCCACACTAGATTGGCAAATGTTTCGGCGCGAATTTCAGCCACTTTTACATTGGCGGAAGGCACGTCCAGCTCAATTGCACCGTCTTCATCTTCTTCGAACAGACTGAAGGTACTTTTGAGCTGGTTAAAGGCGATTTCGGCACCAAATTCTGGCTTTAGGCGCCCGCCGCCCACCTTGCTGTAAGTGCCGCGAAAAATAGACTCGATACGGTCCTGCGAGGTTTCAAAATCAGACAAAAACACTTGAGAACCAACAGGTATTTCGTCGGTCAGAAAACTGCTTCGGTCACGCCAGCTAAGCTGGTTGAAACCAAGTAAACGAACTTTCCAGTCGTTTGCGTTTGTTCTGGTCCAGTCGGCCCCCAGCTGAAATTCTTTATAGTTGTTGCTGGAATCGATTGTGAGCAAGCTGTCGGGTGAATTGTCGGGTAGGCGTCCGTCAAATGTTTCGCGCGGGGTCAGGGCGTCAAAGGTGTCGCCGCCAAAGGTGGTGTTAATCACCAAACGGCCACCGAACAGGTCTTTGCCCGCTTCGCCGGTATACCAAAGCCATTTGAAATTCTCGCCGCGGCCTTGCTCGGAGCTGGAGGTGAGCGCACCGGTTGCGTCGAAGCGCCGGAAACTGGTGGTTCTGGGCTGACGCCTTAGGGCCACGTCCAGTTTGGAACTGGTTTCCCATCCATCTAAAGTTGTTGAATAGGAGGTTTCGGTTTGCGGGCGAATGCTGCCATCATTTTTGCGCACCAGCCTGACAATTGAGGTGCCAGTACTGGCACCGGCGATGCGGATGACATTGGCAACAACGGTCTGGCCAGCTGAATCGCTGGCACCGACGCCGCCGCGGATAACGTCAATGCGTTCCACTTGCGCTGCGGGAATACGCTGCAGTACATTGCGCAGACCGTTTTTGGAACCAGGGCGCGCGCCGTCGATCAGTACATTGCCCGCCGTACCGCCAAAACCGCGTGCATCACTACCGCCGTCGAAGGAAAAGCCGGGCAGGCGCTCAACCATTTCAAAGGCATTTTGCGGAGCAAATTGTTGAAAGAAGGCTGCATTGAAAGAGGACCGTGCCGACGCCCCTGAGGCAACTGTCTCGGTTTGGGACTGCGCGTCCTCGGCGCTAATTTCATCATCATCAATTTGAGCAACGACCGGTATTGTGATCGAAATGGAAAGAGCCATCACGCTGCAAAAGGCCGTGCGGCTGAAGCTATTTAAAAATTTGTTTCGCTGTCGCATTATTTACCAGACTTTTCCCTCAGTCCATTGATCGGCTGAAGTTTTTTGGGACGAGTGACCTATCAGGTGCGTGGTGAAATTGTGAGATTAGAACCTGCGCTGTGCATAGACAGCTACCCCCTGTCGGTCAATCGCTTGTTTATTAATGTTATAAAATTACATTACACTCAATTGCACTTAATCAGCGAATAGCGAGGGCTTATTCGATGAACCGTTCAAACGGTAAGGTGAAGCGTTCATTCGAACAAATTGGGCAAATGATCACAAATTCGTGAGGCAGCGGCGGCGCAAGAGAAATGGGGAAAGTTAGGAGGCCATAAGTGCGTCTAGAATTGACTGGTGACCTGAAGCTGGATCGCTGAGCCAGGCGAAAATCGTCTGAACTGCGATCCGTCCGGCGCGTCAGCCCGCGTTGGGTCGAAGAAGAATCGATCGCTTTCGAAACGCGCGCCGTTGAAGTCTTCAAATTCCAGCCGGATTTTAACACCGAAATAACGCGTGGTTTCAATGAAGGCGCTATATCGGTCGTTGCCGCGGAAGAAATTCACTTCATCGACAAAGAAGTTTGGTTCGGAAAAACGCCCTTCCAGGCTGAAACCCCAGGCAAATTGATGCTCGGTAACATCCTGGCGAAACCGGAAGTTTAGCTTGCGACGATTTCGATTACTTATGTTACGTTCTTCGCCGATAATTTCATCAAAAAAACTGGTCCAACGCCGCCGGTAATTGGCCTCAATCTGCGCGCCCGGCAGCATAAACCCAAGCGGTAGCACCACCTCAATATCAAGGCCGGTAAAGTTTGCAGATCCCGCATTGCCGCGTCCTGAACCGCCGGACGGCAATACAATTTGCTCCAGGACATCATCCCGGTGCACAACAAAGGCACGGATGTTGGCAGACCCTCGCTCGCTGAACCGCCAATCCAGCCGGGTGGACGCCCGCCATGTTTTGTCGGGCCGGAGTTCCGGGTTGCCCGCCAGAACACGCTCCACACCCACATCATTTGAGGCCGCGAAGTCGTCAAAGTCCAGTTGGCCAATCTCGCGCACGCCGCGCACCTGTATTTGCAGATTATTGTTGAAGTTATAGGTGGCGGTTAGCGTTGGTTTGAAAAATTTAAAGGTCTGAGTTGAATTGGCATCGCCAGTAACCCTTAGCCGCGAAATTTCCCACGTCAGGCCACCGTCGATTGTCAGCTTTTCGCTGGCCTGCCACACAAGGTTTGAGAAGGCTTCCGCCCTGATTTCGGCAACCTTGGCATTGGCGGAAGGCACCTCAATATCAACGATGCCGTCTTCATCTTCCTCGAACAGGTCAAGCGTACTGATCAGCTGGTTGTAGGCCACCTCTGCGCCAAACTCTGGCTTGAGTTTGCTGGTGCCAACCTTTGCGTATGTTGCGCGCAGGATAGACTCGATCGTGTCGCTCTCGGCCTGCGAGTCCGACAGGAAAGTTTGAACGCCTCTGTTATTTTCCTCGGTCAGCAGGCTTGGGTTAGACCGGCTTTCAAATTCGGTCAGGCCGGTCAGGCCTATTTTCCAGTCTTTAGCTGTGGTTTTGGTCCAGTTGGCCCCCAGCTCGAAGGCGTGGTCCCTGTTGGGTTGGTCAATCACGGTAAATTCGTCGGGGCTGCCATCGGGCAATCGGTTGTCAAAAATTTCGCGGGTGGTGAAGTTGCCGGGCCTGCCACCGCCGAAACGCGTGTTGATGATAAGTTTGCCGCCGAACAGGTCTTTTCCCGCTTCACCGGTATACCATGCCCATTCGCCGCCGTTGTCGCGCTGTTCGGTTGTGCTGGAAGTTAGATTGCCGTCGGTGTCAAAGTCGCGGAATATGGCAGATCGGGGGTTGCTGAAGGTGCCTGTTGAAAGGCGCGAACTGGTCTCCCAGCCATCAAGGGTGGTGGAGTAGGTTAGCTCGAGCCGCGGTCGCAGCGTGCCATTGGCAGCGCGTTCCAGCGAGTAGCGCGCCGTGCCAGTGCTGGCCCCTTCAATGCGCACAACATTTGCAACCACGCTTTGTCCTGCAGTGTCAGATGCGCCGACACCGCCGCGGATTACCTCAATGCGTTCAACCTGCGTGGCCGGGATACGTCTCAGCACATCTTCAAGATTGTTCTTTGATGTGGGCCGCGCGCCGTCCAGCAAAACATTGCCAGCCGTGCCGCCGAAACCGCGTGCACTGCGTCCGCTTTGCAGGTTAAAGCCAGGCACCCGCCGGATCATTTCCAGCGCATTCTGCGGCGCAAACTGGTCAAAAAATTCAGCACTATAAGATGAGTTGCCGCCGTCGGTGGTTACTACAGTGAAGATGTCTTTTTGTTTCTTGGCCGGTTCTTTAGCCTGAGATACGTTATCGTCAATGTCGATTTCCTGGATTGCACCAATTACAGAGTTTGCACTCGCGGCGGTGTATGGGGCAGCAGTAAAAGACAAAGCACACACAGTAATTGAACTTATCAAATAGTATAGACGAGAGCGCGTCTTCGCGGTTCGCTGCAACGGATACTTGCCAGCGTTGCCGCATGTCATACTTTGCCCGTCGCGTTGCCGCATTGTCCCCCCGAATACCTGTGACCAGCTTACGATTGCTGCCGTGCCGATGCGGCAACAGCATTACGCCCCATGAAATAGCGGCACCTCCAGCCCGGCAATGCCAATCAGCTATTGCATAGCATGTAAAAGGTTAAGATCAACCGCTCGTTTCTGCTGTTTGAGGCTAAATGGTATATTTTATACACGCCGCATCGGTTTGCTCACGCCTCGTTCACAATCGCTTGATTCTGTACAAATTTGTACAGAATAACCTTTCAAGCCTGAAACTGACTCCCATATGACCAATTCGGCGCTGGCCAAATGCTGGCTGCGCGCAATACAGGAGCAAGATTATGAGCGAGTTTACAATTCACACACCAGACACCGCACCGGGCAACGCAGGTGCAAGCCTGGAAGCAGCAAAAAAGGCCACCGGCTTTATTCCCAACCTCTACGGCGTGATGGCGGAGCAGCCAGCATTGTTGGACGCCTATAAAGCAATGGGTGGTTTTGTCGGGCAAACCGGCCTGTCAGTAGTTGAGCAGCAAGTGGCCTTCCAGGTATCCAACTTTGAAAATGGTTGTACTTACTGTGTGGCGGCACACAGCGTTATCTCGGACGGTCAGGGTGTACCTGCTGACGTGACCGAGGCTCTGCGCGCCGGTAAGCCGCTTGCTGATGCCAAGTTAAACGCGCTGGCCAACTATACCCGTTTGGTTGTTACCAGCCGTGGCTGGGTGTCAGAGGAAGACAGGCAGGCATTTTACGATGCTGGTTACTCAAATGCTGACGCGCTTGCAGTGATCGTGATTGTGAGCATGAAAGTGCTGTCCAACTATACCAATCACATTGCTGAAACACCGCTGGATCCGGCATTTAAAGCCCGCGAGTGGCAAAAGCCAGCGGCCTAACAGCTTAAGTTTGGGGCAGGGTTCATTCTTGCACCCAAGACAGAGCCGCGGCGTTTGTTACCTCCATGACGGACTGCCGCCGGTTCACGGCTCTCGCGCGCCTACCCCCCTTATTTACCCGGGTGCGCGGGAGCTATTTTTTTCCGCACTGTATGGCTTGATACCAACACGCAAATTCACCGCCGGGTATGCGAGCCAATTTGTAATTTTCAATTAGTCAGTTGACAGTTTCCGCAATCATTGCAATAGATTCGGCGAATTCGCGCACCAAAGTGATTCGGTGGGCTTAGACAGATAATGAACACGGAAATTGATTGAAAACTTATGACCGCCCTTTGGACATATAAACCACATACAGCAACCGCAGCGCAGCTATTCATGCGCCGTGTGGTAGCGATTTGTGTCGCAACCATGTTTGCGGTCCGAGGGGACAGGAGCAAAGTTTCATAATCTAATCTACCGATTATCGAATTTTTCACCCCTCCCGGACCCAAGTCCCGGAGGGTTTTTTGTTTTGTAAACTGCCGTTAGGAAAGGCACCGCCACTAGAAAGGCACAGAGATGAGACACCCTGTTTTGGATATAGCTGATAGCAACGCATGCGACAGCGCCTATGACCGCAACGAATTGCAAACACTGTTTGCGATGCTAGCGGTGGTGCACCCCATTTCCAAACAGAAGGCGGGCCCATCCTATTCCACAAGCCAGTTGGCGCTGTGGTGGCAGCGGCGAAAACACGGTTTAACCAGAGCAGGCCGGGAATTTGGCCAGCGGATGGGCATTCGTGGCAATGCATTGGCCAAAAATGAGACCGATAAGAACCCCCAGCGTGCGGCATCTCCCCTTATGTCGCACCGCCCCGCAGGGCGGCGGGCACCTGAAGTTCAACCGCAGCAGGCATTGTTTGCTGTCTTGGACCAAATGGGTGCCCGCCACGCTGCCGCAAAGCGCACTAACCCGTTTAGTGGTGGGGAGAATGACAGCCATCTGTCATAAAAAGTTACTATATGATAAGGTATAAGGACGCTGATTCTGGAGTGCCGCAAAGACAGTGCCCCAGGTGACGCCCATAAGGACGAAACGATGAGTGCAGTTGTATATTTACCGAGAATTGGCTCGGCCCTTGATAAATTTGAAGACTTCAGGTCGGCATTGCCCTTGAAGGTGGTGAGTGCACGCCGTGGTTTTGGCGGCTATGTCACCCTTGATTTGGGCGATGAGAAAGGCCGTGATGCGATCACAGGGCAACCACAATATGATTGGCATTTATGGGTCTATATGTGTGACTGGGATTTGTACAAGGCCGACAGTCGTGTCCTGTGGAGGCGCGAAAGCGACAATGCACTGGCTGGGGCCGTCCTTGAAATGTTGAACGGCGAAATGCTGACAGCGGTTGATCATGACACAGCGGACGATTGTTTTGTCTTCAGCTTTTCCGGCGGATACCGGTTGCACTTGGACCCCGATTTCTTCGATTATGACGGCGAGGACGATATGTTTATGTTGTTCCGTCATGGCGACCGCGATGCCCTGAACTTTGCGCCGGGCAAAAGCTTTTACCGGGCGGCTTAAGGCCCAATTTTGTGAAATCCGGGGGAATGCTCCCCGGAAACGCTTCTACCGCTCGTGCCTATCTAAAAGTACGATGGCTGCCAGCTTTGCGTCTTCTGCTGGGGCTTCGGTGTGACCTAAATGTGCGGTTACCATTGCGCCCTCTTTCAACAGCAATAGTTGCCGCGCCAACACCTCAGGATTCCCGTAGCCAGCGTCTGCTGCAAGCTGTGTGAAATGCTGCTCCAGAAGCCGTTTGTGGTCAGCCGATTGCATATGAATGGGGTTTGTAGGCTCCTGATACTCGGAGGATGCTTTAATGAACATGCATCCCTTGAAGCCTTGTTCTTTAAACCACTCACCAAGTGCGTCAAACATCGCGATGAGTTGATCTCTGGGCGAACTGGCAAGTTCTTCCATGCGCCGATATAGCCAATTTCTAAAGCGCTCGTCGCGCAGGCGAAGCACGGCCAGAATTAGGTCATCTTTGGTGCGAAAGTGCTTGTACATCGAGGTTTTAGAGATGCCGGTTTCCGCAACCAGCATATCCATACCGGTTGCATGAAATCCATTTCGGTAGAAAGCGTCAAGAGCTTTTTGAACAAGCTCGTCTCGTTTTGTGGGGCGCATTATCGCTACTTTACTGTTAGTTTAATTACTAATCAGTACATACTATCTGTCACCAGTCTTCTCAAGTCACAAAAAATTATATATATAAATCAATATTTTACTCTCATTTACACGATGCAGGAGGGGCTTTGTCAAAAAATATTCTTGACAAACTGTACCGATCTGTTCAGTTTTGCATTCAGTAAGTGTACCGATCAGTAACCTATAAGTAAAACTGGAAACATTAAATGGAGACCCCCATGAAACTGCGTTCAACACTTTTTGAAAGAACCTCCCTAGGTGCTGCTACCGTTGCATCTCTTGTTGCCCTTGCTGTCACTCATTCCGTAGTCAGCGCTACGGCCGTTGCTGACGAAAGTGGTATTCCCGATCCAGGGTTTAATATTGAGGTGGGCCGGACGGCCCTTGTCGTGACCGACCCACAAAATGATTTCTTGAGCCCGGACGGTGTTACTTGGGGTGTGGTTGGTAAAAACGTGGAAGCCAACGGGACCGTTGAACATATAGACGAGCTGTTTGCAGCTGCGAAAAGCACCGATATGCCTGTTTTTATCTCGCCGCATTATTATTATCCACATGATCATCAGTGGAAATTTGAAGGCGCGCTTGAAGCCCTGATGCATCATATTGGCATGTTCGACCGCAAAAGCCCGCTGTCGACAGAAGGCTTTGAAGGATCTGGCGCAGACTGGCTGGAGCAATACAAGAAATATATCAACGACGGCGAAACAGTTGTAACCAGCCCGCACAAAGTGTTTGGCCCCGAAAGCAACGACCTTGTGCTTCAATTGCGCAAGCAGGGCATTGATAAAGTGATTCT
>Ga0316204_10001756_pt1 | contig 54998 bp, 53 predicted proteins | sample 6monrhotite_MG_2_FD_205661 | JGI IMG/M metagenome (GOLD analysis project Ga0316204, IMG submission 205661) | Microbial mat bacterial communities from mineral coupon in-situ incubated in ocean water Damariscotta River, Maine, United States -... | ecosystem: Environmental > Aquatic > Marine >... | reverse complement strand
TGCAGATGCCGTCAAAGATAGTCGAAGAATTTATATGAAATAAAAAAACACAGCCCGAAAAGACTGTGTCATAATTCTTTGTTTGATTAAGCCTTAAGCAGGCTCCACATTTACTGCTTCTACTCCTTTAATTTCCGGTATTTCACGTTTAATAGCTTCTTCCACGCCAGCCTTCATGGTCATGGGCGACATAGGGCAGGTGCCGCAAGCACCTAACAGCTCTAGCCGTACAATGAAGTCATCGGTGATCTCCAACACCTTCACATCGCCTCCATCGGCCAACAAAAAGGGCCTGATTTTGTCCAATGCTGATTCAACTCTTTCTATCATAGTAAACAAATATACCTGTTAAACCTTGATTTCTACCTTTTTGGTTTCCGCTTTTTCCGCATTTCTAATGGCTATTCTTTGAGCGGTATGTCGGGCCAGGTTCTCAAACGCCTCGCTGGTCACGTTGTCTTGCATCACAGCAGGGTAACCCAGGTCACCTGCTTCTCTAATGCTCTGTACCAGTGGTACTTCGCCCAGGAACGGCACCTCAAACTTCTCAGCCAGTTCTTTGCCTCCATCCTTACCAAAGATGTAGTATTTATTGTCAGGCAGCTCTTCTGGTGTGAAATAAGCCATGTTCTCAACCACACCCAAAATGGGTACATTAATCTGTGGCTGCTTAAACATGTTCAGACCTTTTTGAGCATCGGCCAGGGCTACTTTTTGTGGAGTAGTGACCAATACGGCTCCGGTTACAGGAACGGTCTGTACCAGCGTAAGGTGAATGTCGCTCGTGCCCGGAGGCAGGTCAATCAGCAGGTAATCCAACTCACCCCAGTCAGTGTCGCCAATGAACTGCTTCAGGGCACTGCTGGCCATAGGACCACGCCATACCACGGCATTTTCGGCAGGAGTAAGGAAGCCGATCGAGATCAGTTTGACACCGTATTGTTCAATGGGCAGAATGAGGTTGCGTTCTCCTTCTTTGCGAATGCCAGGCTGCTCATGCTCACAATTAAACATGGTAGGAATGGACGGACCGTAAATGTCTGCATCTATGATGCCTACTTTGGCACCGGTCTTGGCCAGTGCCACTGCCAGGTTGGCCGTTACGGTAGATTTACCCACTCCTCCTTTGCCAGAAGCTACGGCTATGATGTTCTTCACCTGTGGCAACATGGGAGCATTGCTGCGGGTAGAAGTCACATGTGAACTCATGTTGATGGAAACTTCCACCTCTTCGCCTACATACTTCGCTATGGCACCCAGGCAGTCATTTTTGATCACCTCTTTCAGCGGACATGCCGGTGTGGTCAACATCACGGTAAAAGCGAGCTTATTTCCATCAATCACAATGTCCTGGATCATGTTCAGGGTTACCAAATCCTGCTTAATGTCCGGGTCATCTACATGCCTCAATGCGCTCAGTACTTCCTCTTTGGTCATAGCCTTGGTCTCTATTTGCGATGCAAATTAAATGCTTTATGCGTAATCTTTCTAGCTTCTTTACTTATCGGTTTAAGTATCGGTCTGACCTGCCAAAGCGAATTGATGTTAGACTTATTAATTCAGTCTTGTGTTTTTAGCATTCTTAACTGAGTATCAGCGGTCTGACCTGTTCAACCTTGAATAATAACAGGTGCCTATGAAAATGGTTCATTCATATTCAGGGGAAAGCGCATATATTTGAGGTTCCATTATGGCCATACCCAATCAGACGATTAATGATATCAAAGCCCGAGCCGACATAGTCGAGGTAGTGGGTGATTTTGTGTCGCTGAAAAAAGTGGGTAGTAATTACCGTGCGCTGAGCCCTTTTACCAATGAAAAGACACCCTCTTTTTATGTCTCTCCCTCTAAAGAGATATACAAGTGCTTTAGCTCGGGCAAGGGCGGAGATGCCATCTCTTTCATCATGGAAGTGGAGGGCATCAACTACATTGAAGCGCTCAAATACCTGGCCCAGAAGTACGGCATTGAGATAGAAGAAGAGGAGCAGACGGATGAACAAATTGCTGCTCAGAACGAGCGTGATGCCCTTTTTATCATCCTCAACTTTGCCAAAGAGTACTTTTCAAAACTGCTATGGGAAAATGATGAAGGCAAGTCGATAGGTCTGAGTTACTTCAAAGAGCGTGGCTTCAATGAAGCCATCATGAAGAAGTTCGACCTTGGTTATTCGCTAGACCAGTGGGATGGTTTTATGAAGGCCGCAGAGGCCAAAGGCTATAAGCGCGAGATCATGGAAAAGGCCGGACTTATTCTGGCCGGTGATAACAAGACTTACGACCGTTTTCGTGGCCGGGTAATGTTTGCCATCCACAATGTGGCCGGTAAAGTAATTGCCTTTGGCGCCCGTACGCTGCGTAAAGACAAAAAGCAGCCCAAGTACATCAACTCACCAGAGACGGATGTTTACCACAAGAGTGACATTGTTTACGGTATTCACCAGGCCCGGCAGGCCATTCGCAATGCCGATCTGTGTTATCTGGTTGAGGGCTATACCGATGTGATTTCTATGCACCAGTCGGGGGTAGAAAATGTGGTGGCTTCTTCGGGTACCTCACTCACCAAAGAGCAGATTCACCTCATTTCCCGATACACCAAGAATATCACCGTGCTTTATGATGGTGATAGTGCAGGTATCAAAGCTTCATTCCGTGGTATCGACCTCATATTGGAGCATGACCTGGATGTGAAGGCCATAGTTTTCCCTGAAGGTGAAGACCCCGATAGCTTTTCGCGCAGCATGAGCTCTGAGGCTTTTCAGGATTACCTCAAAGAAAAAGCCCAGGACTTTATCACCTTCAAAACGAATGTGCTGACGGACGGTGGTAAAAAAACCGACCCTGCCAGCAAAGTGCAGGTGATCCGCGATGTGATAGAGAGCATTGCGCTGATCCCCGATGGCATCAAGCGTTCGGTGTACATTCAGTCTTGTGCCAATCAGCTGCAGATAGAAGAGCAGGTGCTGCTTTCAGAGCTCAACAAGCTACTGATAGGCAAGCAGCGCAAAGATCGCCAGCAGCAAATGCGGGCAGAGGATGTTCAGGCAGCCGAAGCCCAGCTGGCAGAAGTGGTAGAGCAGACGCAGCCAAAAGACACCAAACCCAGTACTTACTATGTAGAAAGGGAAGCCTTGAGGATCATAGTTAATTATGGCAATGAGCTTTATGACGAAGAGACTACCATTGGCGAATTTGTAATTAATGAAACCAGTGACATTGAGTTTGAAGATCAGGAGATTTTAGAGGCCATCAATAAATGTGCTGAGCTGATCAATGAGGGGAAGAAGATTGAGCCTGACCAGTTCATTGGACCGCAAAATCCAAGTATGGGTAAGCTCGTGATCGATTTGCTGGAGATGAAATATTTCATCAGCGATGGCTGGAAGGACAAACACCGTATTTATACAGAACATGAATCGGAAAACCTTCAGGAAATGGCCCTTCGCGATGTTTTAAGGCTCAAGTACAAAAAGCTCGACTCACTTGTGGCAAAGGCAGAAGAAGACTTGAAAAATGCTGAGACCGTTGAGGCGCAAAGCGAATTGCAACGCATGTGCATGCATTACAAGGGCATGTTGATGCAGGTGAGCAAAGAGCTAGGCATCGTGATCACAAAGTGATTTTTTCGCCCCCGTTTTCCTTACTACATTTGCACGACTCAAACCGCAAGCATGTCTGAAGATATCCAGTTAGATTCAATTGAAGATGCCATCGAGGCCATCAAAAATGGAGAAGTAATCATTGTTGTAGATGATGAAGATCGCGAGAATGAGGGGGACTTCATCTGTGCCGCGGAAAAAGTAACTCCTGAGATCATCAATTTTATGGCTACCCATGGTAGAGGCCTCATCTGCGCTTCGATACCGGAGCAGCGCTGCGATGAGCTGGGCCTGGAAATGATGGTAAGAAATAACTCAGCTGCTTATGAAACTCCATTCACCGTTTCGGTAGACCTCATTGGTCACGGGTGTACCACGGGCATCTCTGCCTCAGACAGGGCAAAAACGGTTAAGGCATTGATTGAGCCGGAAACCAGACCTGAGGAGCTCGGCAAGCCAGGACACATTTTCCCGTTAAGGGCCAAAAAAGGTGGTGTATTGCGAAGAACTGGGCACACTGAGGCCACAGTAGATTTTGCAAGGCTTGCTGGCCTGAGTCCAGGTGGTGTACTGGTAGAAATAATGAATGAAGACGGTACCATGGCGCGCCTTCCCGACTTGAAGAAGGTAGCTAAGCGCTTTGATCTGAAACTGGTGTCAATCGAAGACCTGATTTCTTACAGGTTGGAGCATGAGAGTTTGATTGAGCGCGACATGGACATTGATTTGCCCACCGAGTATGGCGATTTTCACCTTCAGGCTTACAAACAAGTCAATACTGGCGAGGTGCACCTGGCGGTGGTAAAAGGAGAGTGGGAAAAAGATGAACCCGTGTTAGTTCGTGTACACTCATCCAGTACCCTTGGCGATATTTTTGGCTTCAAATTCGATGCAGGCAACCCGATCAAGTATGCCATGCAAATGATTGAGAAAGAAGGCAAAGGAGTGGTGCTTTATATGAACCAGAGCGCCAGAGGGCAAAGACTTTTGCACGAAATGAAAACCTTAAAATCAGAAGGCATTACCGATAAACCTCTGAATAGAAAGTTTGGGGTGAAGATGGATGAGAAAGATTATGGGGTAGGAGCGCAAATTCTCAGAGATCTGGGCGTGAAAAACCTCAAATTAATCTCCAATAATCCACAAAAACGGATAGGCTTGATTGGCTATGGCCTTGAAATCACAGAATATGTAGCCTTGCAGACGAAATAGTTGCGTTTTACGGAAAACATTTCGAATTTAAATCGTTTGCATAAATATGGTTAAACGATTGATCACATCTATATTCCTCCTAATTGGAGCCCTTGAAGCAGGGGCCCAGGGCTTCCCATCGGAGCTTTGGTATCCAGGAGAAATCAGATTGAGCGATGATACCTACGTCCAGGGTAAACTCAAATATGACCTGGATCATGATGCTGTTCAAGTACAACGCAACGGCCGCATAGAAACGTATTCTCCCCAGCAAGTAACCTCATTTACTTTTAAACTTACACAGCGCAGGCGTACTGCAGGAGTCATCAAGGATGAGGTGATCAATCGTCACTTCTTTTCATTGCCTTTTACCAATAATGTTGGTTACAAGCAGCAGCGTTTTTTCGAAATAGTGGTAGAAGGCAAGGCAACACTGCTGGCCAGAGAATACATTACCACGGTGACCAACAATGCCAACCAACGCTGGGGTAGAAGCAGAAACATCAGAAGAATAGGGGTAATAGACACCCCACAGGCCCCGGTGAACACCAGGCGTGTGTTGAGACATAAAATGTTCCTGGCCAGTTTGGATGGGAAAATCAGGGAGCTGCCCCAAAAACGCAGAGACATCTTGTACCTCTTCAAGGACCATGGGGCCACCATGAAGGCTTTTGTGAAGCAGGAAAGGCTGAAGCTGGACCAACTGTACGATGTAGCCCGCCTGTTTACGCACTACAACAGCCAGGGCATACAGCAGAGCAAGGCCCACTAATTTTTCTCTTTTTTCGTTGCTTAACAGCGCATAGTTCCGAACTTCATGGCGTTGCATTTAACCCGCTATTGCCCATGTCCAAGCCCCTTATTCTTATTTCTAATGACGATGGTATCACCGCAACCGGCATTCGTGTTCTGGTAGAAGAAATGTGCACTTTGGGGGAAGTCATTGTGGTGGCTCCCGACAGTCCTCAGTCAGGTATGGGGCATGCCATTACCATTGGCAATACGCTCAGGTTAGTCAAAACCAGCATTTTTGACGACCTCGGGGTAGATTCGTACAAATGCTCAGGTACTCCGGCCGACTGTGTGAAGCTGGCCAAGCACCATGTGTTGAAGGAACGCAATCCCGACCTGGTGGTGAGTGGCATCAATCACGGCAGCAATCTGGCTGTGTCGGTGCTTTATTCAGGCACCATGTCGGCAGCCATTGAAGGAGCCATAGAAGGTTACCCGGCCATTGGCTTCAGCCTCTGTGATTTCTCGCACAAAGCCGATTTCTCGCATACCCGTGAGCAGGTGAGGAAGATTGCCAGCGAAGTGCTGACCAAAGGCCTGGCCAAGGGAGTGGCCTTGAACGTGAACATTCCACCTAAGCAAAATGAACCCATCAAAGGCATAAAAGTGTGCAGGCAGGCCAATGCACATTGGGAAGAGGAGTTCGACCACCGCAAAGACCCCTATGGCAGACCTTACTTCTGGCTGGCAGGCAACTTTGTGAACAATGACAAGGGAGAGGACACAGGAGTGTGGGCAACCGACCACAATTACGTGTCTATTGTGCCCTGTCAATACGACCTCACCGCCCATCATGCCATTACCCAGATCAACAATGAGTGGGATATTTGATCCAATATAACCCGTTATGAATTTGAGGCGTTAAACTGAGTGGTCAGAAATGTTCAAAATTTATGCTTGCATCGGTTCAGTATATGAGTTGGGAAGAGTTGTTAAACCCAGCTATTTTAATCGTGATGGCAGGAGCGCTTCTTGCAATATTGCTCACCCTCAAATCTCCTTATCATTGGACCAATTGGATAGTAAGGATCAATTCGGTTCTCTTCTTGTTTGCGATGCTTTCAGGGCCGTTATATAGGAGTGGTATTCTGAAAATCAGACCTAATAACCTCCCCTTAGAATGGGCCGTTGGTATAGGTGTTTTTGCTCTTTTTATCACCACTGCTTTTTTGGTTAAGAAATTTCTTAAAAACGTCTGGGACAAATGGTTCCTTATAATACTTCTGGCCACAGAAGCTTCAGTTGCCATTATGTTCAAAATTGAACCCGACCCACTGACAGTCATGATTCCGTTCCTTTGCCCGGCAGTCATAGCAGGTTTTCTTGCCATTCTGAATGGCAAGAGATCAAGATTGATGTGGTCGTTAGCAGTGTACCCTATATTTTTAATTACGGTTATAAATGGGATGTTATTGATGTTCTTTCTCAACCCTTAGGACATGCCTACTTCTACTTCCAGCGCCACAGGTAAGTCAATGTGATACCCGATGCATCCAAGCCTGGATTTGCATCAAACAAATCGTTGTTTGACTGATGTAGATGACCATAAGTAAACCTCACTTTGTTCTGATTATTTAATTCATATTCCAGCCCTACCGCTGAGGTGAGATGAAACGTGAATTTGGTACCATCGGTAGGGAAGGGCTTGAAGCCGTAAAATCCGCCCGTGCCATACTCAATAAAGGGGCTCAGTCGCTTTTTGCCAAAGGCGTACCAGCGGTAATAGGCGTTCAGGCCCAGGCCGGTGCCACTGCTGCCCTGATCTTTGAATTGCTGAGCGTAGCCTTCAATTCCAATTGAAAACCAGTGACTTAGTTTTTTCTCGATGCCAAAGTTCTGACCTAGAATACTGGTTCCGTCTGAATTATAATAGCTGCCTCTGGCCTGAAAGTAGTTTATATCGGCCTCTTTGAAAACGAATTCGGAGAGTACAAAAGAAACAGAGGCCAAGGCCATCACTTTATAAAAACCATCCTGGTCTATCAGAGTAAGAGGCTCGGGAAAATTCTGTTTCGGTTCTTGCGCCCTGCTAAGGTGGCAAATGGAGAGCAGGAGAATGATGATCAGAACTTTAGGGCTTTTCATATCGTGGGATTTATGAACAAAGCCGTTTCGAATGACTTTACCCTACCACTAAAAGCAGAATTGAAGCCTTAGTCTTCGCTTCTGATCTTTGCTTCCGCCTCATCCAAATCTTCCAGTGAATCCGGGTCTTTGAAGGATTTTCTCAAGTCAGCGATGAGGGGTAAGAACTCTTGAAATTCCGGTTTGGCTATCTCATTGATGTACAGGCTCACGTCCAGCTCGGTGGTGTCGGGGTCGGCTTTCATTACCGCCAACACCATTTGAAAGTTTTCGACTGTAGTACGGGCGGCCAGCAAGTCGAGGTACTCCTCTCTTAGAAATACCGATCGCTCGTTTAGGTAGGCTAAAACCAGGGCTTCGTCTATCGATTCATTTGGCTTATTCGACATTTCCTGCCTCGTCAAGGGGTAAATAGGGATTGAATGCAATCTCCCAAAGATGACCGTCAGGGTCGGCTACATAGCCACTGTAGCCTCCCCAGAAGGCTTCCTCTGGTGGCTTGACTATGGTGACGCCTTTTTGATCGAGATCAGCGAATATTTCATCTACCTCTTCTTTGCTGTGTGTATTGTAGGCGAGGGTAAATGAGTTAAACCCTGAGCCTTCTGCTGAAACGCCAGCATCTTCAGCCAACTTGTCTTTAGGGTAAAGCGAGAGCAATATCCCATTGAGCTGCATGAAGGTGATGTTCTCGTTGCTGGAAGGCAATTTTGTCCAGCCGAATTTGTGCTCGTAAAAGTGGTTGGAGATGGCGAGGTCGCTTACGCCCAGGCCAACAATGGTGAGTCTTTGTTGCTTCATGAAAAAATCATTTTACGATTGCAGGCAATTCTATGTCCTGTTTGAACAGTTCTCTTCCTTTATCCCGACTTAGTGCCCAGCGATAGAGCCAGGACATGCCCCAGTTGCCAAATTTGGTCACAGGTTCGTTATAAGCGGGGTCTTGCAAAACCTCTTCTTGTGAAACGAATTCGTAGCCATTCCTTTTGAACATTTCCGCAATTTCATCCAGGTAATCACCATTCAGTAGGTTAGCGTGCATCAGGTAAGTGTGGGCGATATTCCTGTCAAACACGGCCTCAGATAGTTTTTCGTAGAACTGAAGCTTGTTCTCAGTGTGCTTCACATAGGTCTCGCCAATCTCCTTCATTCTTGCACTGTCACCTTTTTGCATAGCACGGGCGTAGCGTTGGGCAAATAGGTAGTCGTCACTGTCTAGCGTGACGGGTGCGGGTGTGTAATTCTTTTCTTTCAGGTAGGCGTCCAGGGAATGAGAAGTTTCCTCACTGGCACCAGATCTTAAATAGGGATGCCGAAAATATTTGAGCTGCTTCCCATATTTCGGCAGCAATGTTTTGCTGTACCGTTCCCCTTTGATGATTTCTTTTTTGAAAGCTTCGATACCTATTTTGTGGAAGTCGGCATGTGAAAAGGTATGGTTGCCCAGGTCAAAACCTCTTTTGAGCCATGACTCAAGAATGGCAGCACGCTCTTCATTGAGCTCACCACCGAGGTAGATTTTGGTTTCGTTTACATAACCAATGGCCGGTATGCCCTTGGCCTCGCAAGTGCTTAGAATTCTGTCAGTCACCAAAGCCCATTCCGCTATCGAGTTCATGCCATAGCCCACCACGGGTAGGTCATCTATGGTGATGCATACCTTTTTCTGAGCGAATGATAAAGTGGTGAATAACAGCAGGCAGGTGCTGAAAGTGAGTTTTTGTATGACTGACCTCATGATGGAAAGTTAAGGTCTTTCAAGAAAATTCAGGAAGCTTCTGGCTTATTCTTTTTTGGCACAGGGTCGTAACCACTGGTGCCCCAGGGGTGGCATTTGGAAATGCGTTTCATGCCCATCCAGGTGCCTTTCAGTGCTCCCCATTCTTGGATGGCTTGTATGGTGTAAGCAGAACAGGTAGGAGAGTGGCGGCAGTTTTGTCCCAGCAAAGGGGAAATGGCGTACTGGTATACGCGTATGGGGAAGATGAATATGGTTTTTAAGACTTTGCTCACGTATGAGATACCGGATAAACAAATTCGTATTTCAATGTACGAATTTGTTTTCCGTCATGCCGTTCAAGCTACTTGAAATCCTTGTAAAGCATACTCGCCTGTATGCCCTCGTTGTTCTGGTATTTGCCACCCTTGTAGGTGTCATAGTCTCCTTCAATAGAGTGATAGAAAATCTGGCAGATTTCTACTCCGGCATAGATGCGGATGGGTTGAATACAGAAAATCTCCAGTGTCCAGAAGCCATTGAAACCTACATCACCAAAGCCAGCAGTTACGTGAATAAAGAGTCCCAGCCTGCCAATAGAAGACCGGCCTTCCAGCATGGGAACGTACTTGGAAGTTTCAGTATGCTCAATGGTGCGGCCCAGGTAGAGTTTACCAGTTTCCAGCAGTAAACCTTCTTCAGGTATGGTAAGTGGTGAAGTTGGGTTGGGCTTTTTCATGTCCAACTCATTGTTCTCATAAACCAGCAGGTCCTGATGCAAGCGCAGGTTATAGCTATTGGGGTTGAGCTGGGACTCATTATACGGCTCAATGTTGATGCCGCTGCCCATCTCTTTTTTTATTTCTTTGCCTGAAAGGATCATGCCTGAATATTAATCTATGGTATAGCTGGTTCCGCCCCCTTTTTCGTCTTTTAGCTGCACGCCAATGCCTTTGAGGTCGTCTCTGATTTTGTCTGAAAGGGCGTAGTTCTTAGAGAATTTGGCCTGTTGTCTCAGCCCAATCAACACACCCAGGGTGCCGTCCAACAATGAAGTATCGGTTGAATCTGAATTTTCTGGCACCAGACCCATTACCTCAGCTATGATGCCTTTGAACTGCTCCACCACATAGGCGAACACCTCTGCATCAATGGCTGCAATTTCTGCCGGATTCTGATAGTAGCTATTGATTCTGCTGCCTACTTCAAAGAGTGAGGCCAATGCTTTGGCAGTGTTAAAGTCATCGCTCATGTCGCTCAGAGCAGTGTTGATCAAGCCCTTGAGCGATTCAGATTTCTCAACATCAACTGTAGCTGTGCCTGCTGACTGTAATTTGTCAATCAGTGCCAGGCTGGCCATTAAGCGCTTGTAGCCCTTTTCAGCAGCCTGCAATGCGGCATTACTAAAGTCGAGTGTGCTGGCATAGTGGCTTTGCAGCATAAAGAAGCGCACGGTCATGGGGCTATAGCCGCGTTCGAGCAGCTTATGGTTACCCGTGATCAATTCTTCAGGGGTAAAGCCATTGCCCTCACTCTTGGCCATTTTACGGCCATTAACGGTCAGCATGTTGCCGTGAACCCAGTAACGAGCGCCACCTTGTTCGCAGCAGCCTTTGTTCTGGGCTATCTCCGCTTCATGGTGAGGGAATTTAAGATCCATACCTCCTCCGTGAATGTCAAAAGTCTCGCCCAGGTACTTGGTGCTCATGGCCGAGCATTCCAGGTGCCAGCCGGGAAAGCCTACACTCCAGGGAGAGGGCCAGTGCATCAGGTGACCACCTTCTGCCTTTTTCCAAAGGGCAAAATCCAGCGGATCGTTTTTCTGATCCTGACCAGCCAGAGAACGGGTATTGGACATCATTTCATCCACATCTCTGCCTGAGAGCTCGCCATATTTATGATCATCGTTGTACTTACGCACATTGAAATAGACAGAGCCGCCTTTTTCATAAGCGTAGCCATTGTCCATAATTTTTTTGATGAATTCAATCTGTTCTACAATATGACCTGTGGCGGTAGGTTCAATAGAGGGTGGCAATGCATTGAAAATTCGCATTACATCATGAAAGCCGTTGGTGTACTTCTGTACTATCTCCATAGGCTCTAAGGCTTCCAGTCGCGCCTTCTTGGCAATCTTGTCTTCTCCTTCGTCTGCATCGCCCACCAGGTGACCTACGTCTGTGATATTGCGCACATAGCGCACCTTATAGCCCAGGTAGCTGAGGTACCGATATACGATATCGAAAGTGGTGAAGGTTCGCACATTGCCCAGGTGCACATCGCTGTACACGGTAGGCCCACAGACATACATGCCTACACGGCCAGGAGTCAGGGGTTCGAACTTTTCTTTTTGCTTGCTTAGGGAGTTATAAACAGATAATGGAAACTGGTCGAAGAGGCTCATTTAAGCTTGTCTTGTATATAGGTTAGGAATTCCTTTTTGGTGTCTTCCTCCTTGAATTTGCCGCTGTACTCCACGGTAATGGTCGAAGACGTTTGGTCTTGTACACCTCTGGAGCTTACACACATATGTTCTGCATCTAAAAATACGGCTACATCTTCTGAACCCAATGTTTGCTTCAACTCATTCAGTATTTGCAGGGCCAGACGCTCTTGAACCTGAGGTCTGCGTGAAAAATAATCCACAATACGATTGATCTTAGAAAGGCCAATTACACGGCCATTGGGTATATAGGCCACATGTGCCTTGCCAACGATGGGCAGAAAATGGTGTTCGCAGTTGGAATAGACGGTGATGTTTTTTTCCACCAACATCTGGTTATACTGGTACTTGTTTTCGAAGGTGCTCATTGACGGCTTGTTGGCCGGGTCGAGACCCATGAAAAGCTCTTTGATGTACATTTTGGCAACTCTCTTCGGAGTCCCGCTCAAACTGTCATCGGTAAGATCTAAGCCAAGAGCCTCCATGATCTTTTCAAAATGGAATTCGATCTTCTTGATTTTCTCTTCAGTAGAAACTTCAAATGCATCTTCACGCATAGGTGTTTCCAGTGAAGTCATGATGTGATTGTCACCGATCAAATCCAGGTTTTTCAGCAAATCCTCTGATAAATTACCATTCTCTTGTTCCATGCTGATATATCGCTTTTTAGGTATTGAATTCTTTTACTGGCCGTAGCCGGAAAAGTTTGGCAAAAGTACAACTTATTCCTCTACGAGTAAAATAGGAACATCGAAATCATAGCTTGGGTTCGACCTTCCTGATTTTTAACTTCTAACAACAATACGACAGCCTTTGCGAAAGGCTGTTTGTGAAAGTGTTTTTTTGATGGAAAATTCAATCATCAATAATTCTAAAAACGCATTGGAATTATGCGAAAACTGCAAATATTAGCGGGTTTGCCTGCGTTCTGAATTAGTCCAATTGCGGAACGTCTGGCAATACTACACTACTTTTTTTGCCTTTCAGAAATGCATCCAGTTGGAGAAACCATAGCCCCATGCCGGCCGAGCCCTGCATCAAGCCGGTTTGGGCGGCCACCTGCTCGGGGCTTCTGCGATTTTCGGCATGCACCCATCTGATGCCTGAGCCTGTTGTGCTGGCAAGTTCAAAGGCCTTCTCGGTCATAGCAAGGGTGTAATCCATATACGCCTGATTGCCGGTGATTTGGTAGAGCCACAGGTAGTGTTCGGCTACGCCCACATCGCCACAGCATTTGCCTACATTGTTCCAAAAGCCAGTGGTGTTGTTTTGGTCCAGCTGAAGGGCCAGTGTACCGTCAGCGCCTTTGATGATTAAGTCCATCCATTTTTGATCCCCCGTAACATCCCAAATGCTGTAGTATAGTCGGCTGGTACCGGCCGGTCCGTGGCACCAGCTTTGGTAGTACAAGTCTTCGCCACCAGGCAGGTGATGCGATACAAAGCCTTGTTCATTGGTTTGGCTGGCCAGCCAATCGCCCGCTGAAACCGCTGCTTCCAGAAAACGCAGCTCTTCGGTTCTTCCCGCCAATTCTAATAGGAAATAGGCAACTCCAGCCGTGCCATGACTGAAGTTGTCCATATGAATTTCGTCAGTCGGTTGCATCTTCCAGCGAATGCCATTGGGCTCAACAGTCCGCTGTTCTATCAGCTGCAGGCCAATGTCGCGGGCCAGGCTGTCTGCTCTGGGTAGATCATAAAGGTCGGCCACCTGAGTGAGAAAGAGCCCAATGCCCGCACCGCCATAAACAATGTCTGAGATTTGCCCATAATGGGCACCTACCTCTGAGCGTTCTGCGCTTATGTACAGCAGGTTCACCACTCGTTCCACGCCTTTGCGAAAGCGCTCTTCTTTGCTTACCTGATGCACTTCTGAGAGGGTATAGCCAATGCCGGCCAAACCGGTATAGAGCCCGACTTCATAAGGACCAACTGTAGAGTCGGGTAACGAAGACAAAAGAAAGTCTGCACCAGCTTGTGCCTGTTCAAGGTAATTGTCATCGGCTGTACTTTCGTACAACTCAAGGTAAAAAAGCACGATGCCGGGTGTACCCGAGTAGAGGGTGGTATTGCTTATTTCGCTGCTATCGGGCATGGTTTTCCAGGTCAGGCCTTCAGGCTTCACTATGCTTACCGATTGAATGTACTGCTCTGTAGCCAGGGCCTTGTCAAGCCAGCTTTGATCGGCTTGTTGGCACCCGGCAATCACCAGACATATCAATATCCACAAGTGTGCGTTAGAGGGGAAGAAGCCTGCAAGTCGTTTCATAGCCCGAGCTTTTCCATAATTTACATGCCCGGGAGCAATTAGCCACATCTTTTGTGTCGGGCGGAGTGATATATATTCTTCGATCTGTAAAAATTAATGAGACAATGAGGCACCTAGAAGTACCATCTTTTGATTAATATTAGTCTATGAATGCATACAACCTGGTGATCGCACTGTCTTGTGTGATTATTTTATCACACGTTTTTAATGTGTTTTCCAAGCGTACCAACGTACCCAGCGTGATCATGCTGATTTTACTGGGCGTGCTCGTTGGTGTGGGGTTGACCATGAACGACCCATCATTAGATCCTAAAACATACATTCAGAAAACGGTGATTGAGACCATTGGCATAGTGGGCTTGATCATGATTGTATTGGAAGGAGCCATTGATTTAGAATTGAGCCGGGAAAAATGGCCAACTATCTGGAAATCCTTTATGGTGGCGCTTATTTCGCTGCTTGCATGTGCATTCATCATCTCCTTCATCATCAACCAGTATTATCGCGAAGACCCCATAGTTTCGTTGATGTATGCCATTCCGCTGTCGATCATGAGTAGTGCCATTGTGATACCCAGTGTGGGTAGACTCATTCAGAACAAGAAGGAGTTTATGATTTATGAGAGTACTTTCTCCGATATTCTGGGCATTATGTTTTTCTACTTCCTGAAAGACAATGTAGGAGAAAGTGCCAATACGGTAGTGTATTCTGTGGTGGGCAACATCTTCATTACCATAGTGGTGTCCTTTGTAGTGAGCTACGGACTGGTGATGCTTTTTCAACGCCTTCAGGGCGAAATAAAGTTCTTTCTTCTCATAGCAGTGCTCATTTTACTCTATGCCATAGGCAAACAATTACACCTGTCTTCGCTGGTGATTGTGCTGGTATTTGGCCTGCTGATAAACAACATAGACCTTTTCTTTATTGGTAAACTCAAAGACTGGGTAGATCGGAAGGCAGTTGATGATATTCTGAAAAATCTACACCTGGTCACTCGTGAATCTGCCTTTGTCATCCGGACTTTCTTCTTTGTCATGTTTGGCCTTTCTCTCGATTTAGGCGGCTTGCTCAACCCCGGGCTTTGGGCCATTGGGTTGCTCATTGTGGCTGTTTTCTTTATCACCAGGTTCTTGATTCTGAAGATGTTCTATTGGAAGACTTCCATATTTCCAGAGTTCTTTATCACCCCCAGAGGCCTGATTACAGTGCTGTTGTTCTTTTCTATTCCGACAGAACTGTTTTCAGAAAGCTTTAACCCAGACATCATTTTGGTGACCATTATTGCTACCAGTGTGATCATGACCTGGGGACTGATTCGCCATAGCAAACCGGAGCCGGAAATGGCCATGGTTGATGCAGATGCGGAGCCACCACTTCAAGTGCCTGGAGGTAAAGAGGTGCCTTACTTTGTGGAGCGCATGAGCGATGAATACGAGGCTGAGGAGGCAGATAAACTTTCAGAAAATCAAGAGGAGAAAGGGGAGGCATCTGATGACGGTGAACCTAAGAAAGAAGACTGACCTGACCAGATTTAACCCATGAATGTGCGATGGGCCTTGAAGAATTTCGTTTCCTGATTGGCCGCAAGTAAAGCGAATATCAATGCAATGAGGCCCATGATTAACACGGCAGGGTAATAGTTGCTGATAGTATCAATGGTTGCCATTTCCTCAATATTTCGTTTGTACCAAATTAGATTGCCGGCTGCATTCAAAAGCAGCATGCAGGTAAGCTGAAGGCTTTGGGTCTTTTTCAACCCATTTCCGCTGATGCCTTTTTTCTGCAATTCCTTAGTAATTACGGCCATCAGCATGCCCTGTATGGGAACGAAAATTAAGCCTATCAGTACCATGCCGCCTATAAACATGCCTATGCACTTGAGGTAGATAAGGGTAGCTATGAGCAGACTGGCCTGTCGCATTTTGCCGGCATCTACCCAGCTCTTAAAGAGCCTTAGCAGCCAATTGACCTCAAGTTGCTTCTCTTTATTGGCGAGTATTTTTTCTCCATACTTTTGCCACCTCTTAGATGGGCGTAAGGCGAACATGCCGTAGAAGAGTGCCGCATGAATGAGCAAAGAGGCAAGGATGATTAGGGTATCAGTAAGGGTCCACATCGTAAATGAATTCTACAGAAGAGTATTCCTTTTTCTGTAAAAGTTCAAGATAGGCCTTTTGAATTATCGTTTTGACAGCTTCCACTTTGTATTTGCGTTCTACTTTCAGGAAGATATCCATCAGGTATTTGTCCCTTATTTTGTTGATGATAGGCTCTTGTGGGCCTAAAACCCGTGACTGGCCCAGGTCTGACCGTAGGATGGTGGCCATTTTGTTGGAAGCCTCAGCGGTAAGCTGACGATCTTTGCTGCGGGTAAGCACTTTGATCATGCGAGCGAAAGGAGGGTAGTTGAACTTTTCTCTTTCGCGCATTTCCATTTCATAAAACGTTTCGTAATCCTGGTCCAGGATAAGACGAATGATGCCCTGATCAGGATCACCAGTTTGTAAAATCACCTTGCCCGGCACATCCCTTCTTCCTGCTCTACCGCTCACCTGGGTCACCAGCTGATAGGTACGTTCCAGCGAACGAAAATCCGGGAAGTGGATCATGCGATCTGTATCAAAGACCCCAACCACGCTCACCTTGTCGAAATCCAGGCCCTTGCTGATCATCTGGGTGCCCACCAGTATGTCGATATTGCCCTTTTCAAACTCATGAATGATATTTTGATATGCGTATTTGGTGCGGGTAGTTTCCAGGTCCATCCGCTGAATTCTGGCATCTGGGAAGATCAGTTTTAGGTCCTCTTCAATCTTTTCGGTGCCCATGCCTACGGTGCGAACGCGGGTACTGCCACAGGCGGGACAAACCACCGGCACTGGCTCTTTATGCCCGCAATAGTGGCAGTTGAGCTGGTTTTTGTACTGGTGATAAGTGAGACTAACTGCACAGTGAGGACACTCAGGTATGAATCCGCAATCTTCGCAGGTAACGTAATTGGAATAGCCCCTGCGGTTCTGGAAAATGATGGCTTGTTCCTGCTTTTCCAGGGCTTGCTCCAGTGCTTCTATGAGCACGGATGAAAAGTTGCCCACAATGGTTTTGCGTTTGCGTTCGGTACGAACATCGGCAGTCACCAGTTCAGGCATCTGGGCACCACCATAGCGCTCACTGAGGGTGACTAGTCCATATTTGCCGCTCCTGGCATTGGCGAATGACTCGATAGAGGGCGTGGCTGAACCCAATATGGTTTTGGCCTCGTGAATGTGGGCCAGGTACAAGGCCACATCCCTGGCATTGTACCGGGGTGCTGGCTCGTATTGCTTGTAAGAGTTCTCGTGCTCCTCATCCACAATGATCAGGCCCAGGTCTTCAAAAGGCAGGAAGATGGCAGACCGTACCCCCACAATGAAGTTGAAGCGGCCATCGAGTAGTCCCTGCCAGACTTCTACTCGCTCATTGTCTGAGAATTTGGAATGGTACACTCCCAGTTTGTCACCAAAAATGGCTTTGAGTCGATTGACGATCTGGGCCGTGAGCGCAATTTCTGGTAGCAGGTAGAGCACCTGGTCGCCATTCTCCAGGGCAGCCTGAATAAGTGAAATGTACATTTCCGTTTTGCCACTACCGGTGACACCATGCAGCAAAACGGTGTTTTTATCTTCAAAATGCTCCAGCGTTTCTAGCTGTGCTTGCTCTTGGGCCGGACTCAGTTCAATGGTTTTAGTGACCTGATCGAGCTCAGAGAACCGACTGATGATCTCTTCAAACTCTTCAAAAATCTCATTCTTGATAAGCGTGCTCAGCGAAGCGGTAGAAAGTCCAGCCTTAGAAATTAGATTTTTGGCTATGCCGGCTTCATTTTTTTCTGGTTCCTGGTAAATGGGTACTTCTTGCAGGTACTTGAGCAGAATGTCCGTTTGCTTGGGTCGCTTCTCCAGTCGGCCAAAAAGCGCTTCCAAGGCGTCTTCATCCTTAACCAACCTGGCTGAAAGCCGAATTTTCTTCACTCGCTTGGGCTTATATTTCTCACGCACCTCTTCATAGATGATGATCACCTCTTTTTGCACCAGCGACTTGATGTAGCGGTAGGCACTTTTGAGTACCATGAGGTCGGCTGCTTCCCGATAGGTGAGTGAATCTTTATTTTCCAGGGCATTGAGAATGATCAATTCCCGATCGTCAAAAGGGTATTCGCTTTCTTTCCAGTCGTGGTCGGGATGGAGCTGAATGCGCGACTCACTGCTCAGCTTAAGGCCTGAAGGTAGCGCAGCATTCACCACTTCGCCCAGGGTGCACATGTAGTATTTCGAGAGCCAGCGCATGGTGGCCATCTGTCGCTCGGTCACCATGGGGTCGGTATCCAGTAGCTCCAGAATAGGTTTGGCTACATAAACTTCTGGTGGATTGTGGTGCAGTTTTTCTACAATGCCCGTCACTACTTTCTTTTTGCCAAACTGTACAATCACGCGCACACCAGGGCAAATCACTTCACTAATCTCCGCTGGCACCCGATAGGTAAACAGCCGCGGAATGGGTACTGGCAAAGCAATGTCTGCATAGAGAGATTCACCCTCTTCAGGGGCATCGATATTTAATTGGAAGTTTGTCAACAGTGAAGCAGACTCCTTGAAGAATCAGTCCCCAAATTAGCGAATTTTTACGCTTGTCAATTCAATTTTGCAGCTGTTGCCATAACTCATTTACAGAGTTGACAGGCAGCTGGCAGGTTTTGTTATAACAGAGGTAAAAAGTGTCCTTTCCATTGACCAATTCACGGTCCTCCAGCAGTGGCAAGTCACTAGTAGTCTCTGCTCTCTTTCCAGCTACTACTTTGTTGGGCATAAAGCTTTCTCCCAGGGCTTTTATCGCGGCTTCGGGCTTTTCACTGACCACCACAATTTCTGCAGTGGGGTGGCTTAGCATACTAAATAGGCTGCTCCAATGGGCCAGGTCTCGCGGTGCGGTGGTCAGGTGGCGCTTCACTCTGTCTACCATATCCATGGCCAGGGCAGTGTGCTCAGGGCTGTCCAGTAGAATACCCAGTCGGTAGAGGTTGTGAGCCATGAGTGAATTAGAGGCCGGAATTACATTGTCAAAGATTTCCTTTTTTCTGGCGATCAGTTTTTCAGCACTGGCATCAGTAAAGAAGAAATAACCTTCTTCAGGGTCGGAAAAATTGGCAACGGTATAATCCGTAAGGTTCTTGGCGGCTTGCAGCCATTCTTCATTAAAAGTGACTTCATAAAGGGCGATGAGGGCTTGGATTACTGCGCCATAATCTTCCAGGTAGGCCGTAATGCTGGCCTTTCCGTCTTTATAGTTGCGCTGCAGTTGGTCGCCTTCTCGCATTTCTTTCAACACGAAGCGCATGTTATTTTCAGCGAGAGTCAGGAAGCGTTTTTCGTGAAATGCGCCATAGGCTTTTGCCAGTCCATGGCTCATCAAACCGTTCCAGCCAGCCAGTATTTTATCATCCAGTCCCGGACGAATTCTTGAAGCACGTGCCTGCAATAATTTTAGATTGGCGGCTTGTACCATGTCTTTCCATTCGTCTACTGCCAGGTCATGGGCTGCCGCAAATTGCTCATCCGAGCCATCACGGAAAGGAATGTTCTTGCCGGGCTCCCAATTGCCCTGCTCGCTCAAGTGGTAGTATTCGATGAACAATTCAGCATCAGGCCCCAGCACTTCTTTGAATTCTGCAGGAGTCCACAGGTAGAATTTGCCTTCTTCTCCTTCACTGTCGGCATCCAGTGCGGAGTAGAATCCCCCACTTTCGTGCAGCATTTCCCGTTCCAGCCAGTCGATGGTTTGATATACCGTTTCTTTGTAAAGTTCGTTTTTAGTGGCCTGATAAGCTTCGCTATAAAGTGCAACCAATTGCCCATTATCATAGAGCATTTTTTCGAAATGAGGTACAAACCAGTCCATGTCGGTAGAGTAGCGCGTAAAGCCGCCACCTACTTGATCGTAGATGCCACCTCGGGCCATTTTATCGAGCGTGAGGGTAGCATGGTCCAGCGCTGCCTGGTTGTCATTGGCTGCATATTCGCGCAGCAGAAAGCTATAAATGACCGGCATTGGAAATTTAGGCGCACGATTCATGCCTCCTTGTACTTTGTCGAAATCGGGGGCAATTTTCTCAAATGCCGCATGCAGTTCGGCTTTGGTATGTTCCGAACCAGTGGGGGCCAGACCATAACGTTTTACTTCACTGGCCGCGATGCTTTTCATAAAGCCGTTGGCTGAATTTTCCAATTCTGTGTACTGCTCTTTAAAGACTTTCCCGATTTGCTGCAAGAGCCCCGACCAACCCTGGGGAGGGAAATAGGTGCCTCCATAAAATGGTCTCTGATCGGGCAGTAGGAAGACATTCAATGGCCAGCCACCTTGCAGGCCCATGGCATGTACTGCCTCCATGTATACCTGGTCTACATCGGGCCGCTCTTCACGGTCTACCTTGATGCACACGAAATGCTCGTTCATAATGCTGGCAATGGCTTCTTGCTCGAAGCTTTCTCGCTCCATTACATGGCACCAGTGGCAGGCAGAATAGCCAATGCTTACAATGATGGGCTTGTTCTCATCTTGTGCTTTTTGCAGGGCTTCCTCACTCCATGGGTACCAGTCTACCGGATTGTGGGCATGTTGGAGCAGGTAAGGAGAGGAGGCATCAATCAGGCGGTTGGTGTGCATGTTATGTCGGTTTCAATTGCCGCTGCAAAGATGCGACTTCCTCAGAAACATCTACCTGGTCGGAAAAGTTTTGCAGCTTTTCGATGGTGGATTTTAAAAACTGCTGATGCTCGGCCGAATCGCAATTAAACGGTTTGTGATTTAAGGCCGATTTTACTTTTTCCCACTCCGCAATGAAAGACTTTGTAGCCTTGGTGAAATAGGTGTCGGCAAAGCAATTCCAGATATAATCGATGGCTTGCTCATTGGGGTGAATCATGTCGCTTTTGTAGAAGCGATAGTCTCTCAAATCGTCCATCATGATTTCATAGGATGGGAAGTAGCTGACATTGTCGTGTGACTTAGTCAATTGATGGCAGGCCATTCTGAGAATTGATTTACTCACATTGTTTTCCGGTAATCCTTCTTTGGTGTGACGTACTGGGCTGACGGTCAATAGAAATTTGACACTCGGATTATTCGGTTCTATAAGCGCTTTTATTCGGTCAAATCCTTTGGTGATTTCCTCTATACTTAAGAGCCTTTTGTTGAAATGTTTCTGCGGAACTTTATGACAATTGGCTACAATTTCACCACTGGCTATGTGTTCATGTACGAAGGCAGTGCCGAAGGTGAGAATGATGAGATCAGACCTTTCAAGTTTTTCTCGGATAAACAGGTTAATGCCCTCTATTGCGGATTCAAAGTGTGGTCTTTCAGCGGCAGCAAAATCTGAATGCATCAAAAAATTGAGGTACATACCCTGGCGTTGGGTAAAACTCCATTCAGGCAATGACTCTTCATTCAATGCCATTGCCATCAGTCGAAAAATAGACACGGGGTTGAATAATATACCACCGGGATTGGTAGCGCTGCTGAACTTGAAATCAAAAAGTCTCTGACCTATTTCATTGGCAAAACAAGAACCCATTGAGAGAATGGGGGGCTCTAAATCAATCGTAAAGTCAGCCGGTATGGCTTTTAATTCTGTTCTAAACATTCTTTCTGGGCTACTGACAAAAATACATTTAATTGCGTTGTCATTAAGGTGCAATGGAATGGTATGTGTTACGTATTAAAAGTATTTGACGCGGAATTAACCTGGTGAACGCTTCTCGAACCTTTCTACTATTATTTTTTGGGCTTTTTATGAGCCTTTCCTTATCTGCCTGGCAGGGGGCTACTGATTGCCGGGATTTTATTGTTGTTTGTGATAATTCAACGCTCAGGTTGAGTGCTAATGGTGTTGGGGAACTTGATTTTGCCAAGCCAAACAACCCAACACCACCTTGCTTCCAAGGGTCATCCAATCCGTTAGTCGAGAGTAATAGTTTATGGTTGAAAGTGCCCATTGTAAATGATGGTGTCCTGGAGTTTACCATAATTCCGGAAAACCCTGATGATGACTTTGATTTTCTATTATATGGGCCTAATCCAGATTGCAATGCGCTCGGTGAGCCTGTGAGGTGTTCTTCAACAAGTCCCGTTTTTGCCATGACAAGCCTTACTGGTTTGTCAAGAAATTTTCTTGACGTAACGGAAGGACCGGGAACAGGAGATAGTTTTGTGGCAGCCTTAGATGTTAAAGCCGGAGAAGAATACATTCTGTTGATCGATCGGTTTACACAAACGAATAATGGTTTTACACTTGAGTGGGGAGGAGATGTCATCGCTCCGCCACCCGTTGCCAACAGCCCTGGTAATTTGGAATTTTGCGACCCTGACGGTGATGGGGAATTGGTAGTAGATATCAGTGATCAGAGTGATGTTATTCTGAATGGGCAAGCAGGTGCCAGTGTAAGTTTTTATTTTACTGAAACTGATGCGATTCTCGACCAAAACGGCTTGAATTCCAGACAAGTGCCCATATTGGGTGGAAGGCAGACTGTTTTTGCCCGAGTGACCAATGCTGGAGATGGCTGTAGTGCAATTACCTCATTCGATGTGGTCATCAATACGCTACCAATAGTAGAGCCCATCACCGGACCCATATCCGTTTGCCCTACAGTTACCGATATTCCCTATAGCAGTGGGGGTACCAATGTGGACTTTTATGAGTGGATTGTGGATGGCGGCATCATCCAGTCGGGGCAGGGTACTACCGATATTCTGGTCAACTGGGGGCAGGCCAATGATGATGCGCAAATCAAACTGGTGGGCAAGAGCAATACAGGCTGTGTATCTGATACGGTTTTTCTACCAGTAAGGGTCAACAAAAGATTGGAGCCTGAACTACCAAAAGGGCCTGTTGATGTATGTTATGATCAACGATTGAGCACACAGTATGCCGTAACCGCAATACCAGGCTCTGTTTATGAGTGGGGGGTGATCAATGGCAACATTGTCGGGGCCAATGATCAGAATGTTATTGAGGTCAATTGGGATGGCTTTTCGGGAACGGGCCGCGTATTTTTAAGAGAGTTTAACCCCACCATATCCGAATGTGAGGGCTTTTCAGACACCTTGAATGTACAGCTGCAAGAGGAGATCATTGTGAATACCGAGGTAGTCCAACCGAGGTGTGCCGGGGCCAATGATGGCACAATCAGGCTTTCAGTAGGTGGAGGTGCTGTGGGAGCCGTAAACATCGCCTGGTCAGACATTGCCGCCAATACCGACTTTCGCGATAACCTGGCACCCAATACTTATAACTACACCATTACCGATACAGAAGGCTGCATGGCCACGGGTACCATCACTATCACAGAACCTCCACCGCTGGCCGTGGCCAATGTCACGCCCATATCTACCAGCTGTTTCGAAAGCAGCGATGGTGGTATTACTGCTACCATCAGTGGGGGGACGGGTAGTTATCGCTATGGCTTCCAAGGCCAGTTTGCCATCGATGCCATTCCCATCACAGGCAATGTGCTAAATGTTCAAAACCTGCCCCGAGGCGACTATGATATTTTCATAGTAGATGACAATGTTTGCCTGTTCTTTTTGTCTTTCACTGTAGAGGGGCCAGCACTTCTTGAGCCAGACTTGCAAAGCTTATTGGTGACACCAGCCTGTCCACAGTCGGCTACAGGGGAAATAAGCCTTGAGGCCATGGGAGGTACGCCCGATTATCAGTTTTTCTGGACTCCTGATATAGACCAGGAAGGCAATATGGTAACTGGTTTGAATAAGGGAGACTATACGGTCACCATTATGGACATGAACAATTGCCAGGCCAACCTTACTATAGAGGTGGGAGAGGTACAACCGCGTGTATTAGTACCCAACGCCTTTAGCCCCAATGGCGATGATCAGAATGATGAGTTTCTGCCTGTCACCAATTGCCCTTTGGCCAACTACCAATTCAGTGTTTTCAACCGCTGGGGTTCGCTGGTGTTCAGCACCACAGACTATACCCAGGGCTGGGATGGAAATCTGGATGGAGAGGCTGCACCTATAGGCCGATATTCTTATTTAGTCAACTATTCTATTCTGGTAGAAGACAATTTAATAGACGAAACCATCCGAGGTGTGGTGCGCGTTTTTAGGTAAATTCTACCGCTGGAATTGCCTCTCTCAATTCATTTGTCTTGACAATTAATGGTTTAAACTGAAAACAAACGTTTGTTATGCGAAAGGGCCTGTGATATAGTGACTTAGAGGGCTTGTCTCTATGCAATCGGTTCCTCACATTTTTCATAACCTGTTGGTACAACTTAGGATTTTTTGAAAACCTTTGTCCTGTAATCTATTTAGTTATGAGCATCAAGAAAAGCTTTTTAAAAACCAAGCCACAGGCTAACGTTACTTTCGAACTGCCTGCAGAAGCTGCAGAAGGAGCCTCTAAAGTAACATTGGTGGGAGAGTTCAACGATTGGAACGAAACTGCTACCGAATTGAAGAAACTGAAGTCTGGAATTTTCAAAACTACTTTGAAACTTGAGACTGGTAAGGAATACCAATTCCGTTACCTGATCGATGGTGAGAAGTGGGAGAATGACTGGGCTGCCGACAAGTACGTGGCAAGCGAGCTCTCTTTCGAAGAGAACTCTGTTGTAGCCCTGTAATTACAGACTACGCCACTTCGGCTATTCTGACCTGCAAGGTAGGTCAGACACGAATTCCATAGGTGTGTCCCGGTTAGGCTGGGACCAGGCAGCCGTAAAGGTTCAAATACGGTTGCCTACTTTTTGCAGGCAACCTGCAATCGATTTCTAAAAAGAAATTAAGACAAGCCTTTTCCAAAGTGGGAAAGGCTTGTTTGTTTTTTCAAGGAAGGTGTCCCTTCAAGGGACACCTTCCTTGCTTTGGTTAAGGAGTTGTTTTACCGCCCCTGTTGGTGTTGTCACCAACAGGTGATTCCAGTTCTTAGAGGTGATTAATCAGGTAGAACCAATCGGTCATCTGGCATAGGCAGGACCATTATTTGTTGGTGCGTTTTGGTCGGTGACAACACCGACCAAGGCGTGAAATAAGAATATGAAGGAAGGTGTCCTTGAAAAGGCTCACGCATTAAAAGGTAAGTTTAATACTGGAAGGAGTGGTTGGATCTACTCATAGACGTCCTTTTAAAGGACACCTTCCTAGCTATTTTTCTTAGTCGTAATACTCGATTTGTCGCTCGATCAGTTCTTTCATCGGCAGGTTCTGAAACTCTTTGAACATGACCGTCCAGTTGCCCTTGTCGTCAAACTCTTCGTATTTTGATATCATCTTCATGTAGCGTTCCTGCGGCTTGGTCATGTTGACATCAAAACTGGTAAGGTTACCTTTTTTATCGTAGGTATAGGCGTTGGTAGAAACAGCTTCTCCTTCGGGATTATAGCTGACGGCCTTCATCAACAAATTGCCTTCCCAGGTCATTTCAGTTTTGCTGGTCAGCATGGCGTTTTCCCCTGTACCATAGTATTCTTCATACAGTTTAATGCTCACTTTTCCGGCCCTTTCTATCACTTTTGATTGGCTAATGATACCTCCATCAGGGTCAACAGAATCAATTCTTAAGAGGTTGTAATCCGGGTCGTAGATGTAGTTGAAGCCACCTATGGCCTGGTCACTGTCGCTGTAGTACCTGCGCTCCGAGATGAGATAACCAGTTTCTGTATATGACTTCAATATATAAACCTGTGTTTGAGGACCTTTTCTGTAAGTGTCGCCCTGCGGCTGAGCTTCATAAGTTACTTCCAGCACGCGCTTCACCTTACCTTTTAAGTTGTCGTTGGCCCAGCTAGTGTCCTGGGGGGCACTTTCCTGTTGCGCACATCCGGCCACAATAAAGAGGGTGGCCAAGGCCAGGAAACATGATTTAGTTCGGTTGTTCATAGTAGCCTAAACTACTAAAGCCGACTGTTTCAAGCCAGTTAAATCAATATTGATTTCTGCAGCTATCTGGTCAATCAGTTCCATGACTACCTTTTGCCCGTCAAATGGAGTGTCAGCCTCCACAATTATAGATTTGCTAAAAGTGAAGACGGCATTCTGTAAGTTGACCAAAATAGGCGCCAGGCCAATCTTCTTCGACAGCCTGATAGTTGTCAATAGTTCTTCCAGAATCCTCACATTGCTCACCTCATCCAGATATTGGCTAAAGAGCTTTTCCAGTTTTATGTTCAACTGGCTATTCAAAGGTTCCTTATCAATGCTCACTTCCCATTTTTGAGCTTCTTCTACCAGGTCTTCAAACTTCTCCAGACTAAAATGACCATTGGTCAATACGTCCTTCAGCTCAATGTTGATCACCATCTCTACGTTTTGACGAAGCATTTCCGGGATTTTCAGCTTCTCTACCTTCAGTACATTCAGTATGTTGTAGTTGCGGTCGTAGATCTTGCGATAAGAGTCGTATGCCAATTCCATACTCTGCTCCAGGTAATGGTCTACCAGCTGCATCTGCTCATCTTTGAACATGCCAAAGAAGCTAAAATTGTGCGCCTGGAAGTTCTCCTTGATGATATCGATCACCCTGGCAATGTTACTCCTGTCAAAGGCCTTGTTTAGCGACTTTTGAAGAGGCTCAAATTCTTTCTTGGAAAGTCGGTCGCAGGTGCCACCAATCAGGTGATGTTGCCCCAAATAGAGCACCACAAAGCTAAACTCCTTTTTAGACAGTGTTACCTTGGAATGTACTTCGGTAGTGCCATAGGCCAGTTTTTGCATGCCGGCACTTTTACGATCGTACCAAATACTTTTGCAGTCATAATTGAGTACCGTAAGGCTTTCAGGGTTGTCTGCGAAAAGAGAGGCTACCGCATAGTGCATGCCCACCTGAGTGAGCGATAGCTGGTAGGGCTTGATATGGTTCAGGTAGATGTCTTTGCCAGTGCCCTCGGTAGTTTTATTGCTTGGAGCTTTGTCCAGTATATCGAGGAAAGCAGGCTCTAGCGCCACATTGCTCTCACTTTCGGCCAGTTGCATGGCCCGGCTGGCATATTGCAGCACTTGCAGTGTTTCAATGCCTGAAATATCGTTGAAAAACCAACCACAGCTAGCATACATTAGCTGTGCATGGCGCTGCATCTCCAGCATGCGCATAAACTTGGTTTTCTCGTCCTCAGTCAGTGTCCTCTTAGTGTGCTTGCTTATGAACTTGCGCAAATTGGACTTTGACCGATCGAGCACCACATGAATGTATTCATCTCGTGCTTTCCAGGGGTCGGCCGAGAAGTCTGCCATTTGATCTTCATAGATGTCGATCATCTGCTCCCTGATGTAATCAAGGGCATCTCTCAGTGGCTCGCGCCATTTCTGGTGCCAGTGGCCTTCTCCACCCGTATGACAGCCACAATTGCTTCGCCAACGCTCTACGCCATGCACACAACTCCAACTGCTGTCTTCGTGAATTTCAATCTCGTGTTCTGGCTCAAACAGGGACAGATACTGTCCGTAATTCGTAATGGTGGCAGAACCTTGCTGCTCAATGTGTCGCAGGCAGTAGGCCAGGGCCATGTCTCCATTTTTGTGATGGTGACCGTAGCTTTCTCCATCAGTGGCTATGTGCACCAACTGCTCACCATCACGATGTTGAAAAGCTTCCAGCAGGTCATTGGCAAAGTTGCGTCCGTTTTCCAGCAAGCCTTTGAAAGCTACATTCTGTGAGCGCTCCCCATCGTAGAAGAAAAGGGCAATCTTTTTACCATTGGGCAATTTGTACCAGTAGTGCAGGTTGGAATTGACACCATCATGCCAGCTGCTTTCACCAACTTTTCTGAATCTTTTGGCCTGACGTGGCGCAAGCAATGAATACTTGATGCCATGGTCTACGAGTAACTCAAGTGTTTCGGTATCCACAGCCGCTTCGCCCAGCCACATGCCCTCGGGCATTCTGTTAAATCGTCTTTTGAAGTCTTCAATGCCCCAAATGATCTGCGTCTCCTTGTCCCTGCGGTTGGCCAGTGGCATGATCATGTGATTGTACACCTGACCTACTGCCGAGCCGTGCCCGCCAAAGTTTTCCATGCTCTGTTTGTCAGAGTCAAGTATTGCCTGGTAAGTCACAGGAGCATGCTGCTCCATCCATGAGAGCAGTGTAGCCCCCATGTTGAAGCTGATCTTAGAGTAATTGTCTACAATGTCTATGATCTTGCCTTCATCATTGAGCACTCTGGAATAGGCATTGGGATAATAACATTCCCTGGTAATGCGCTCGTTCCAGTCGTGGTAGGGGTAGGCACTGGGCTGAATCTCTATCTTTTCTAACCACGCATTTTCTCTCGGGGGCTGATAGAAGTGCCCATGTATACACAAATAACGATTCATTGTAAATAGCTATAGCTTAGGCTTTTGCCTTCTTGAACATAACCACCGAAAGGGGCGGTAGTTTTACAGAAAGGGTATGGCTGCGACCATGTTTTTCTTCCTTTACCGACTTCACGGCTCCTTCATTATGAACGCCACTGCCCCAATAATCTTTGCTGTCTGAGTTGAAGACTTCTTCCCAGTCTCCACCATCACAGCCAATGTCGTAGCTCTCGCGCACGTTGGGTGTAAAGTTGCAAAGCACAATGATGTTGTCGTCAGGATTTTTGCCCTTACGGATGTAGCTGATGGCAGAGTTCTGATAGTCGTTCAACTCAATCCACTCAAAACCATCGGCACTAAAGCTGTGCTCATAAAGGGCTGGCTCACTTTTATATAGGTGATTCAGGTCTTTGGTCAGCTGCTGCATGCCCTTGTGAGGGTCATTTTCCAGCAGGTGCCAGTCGATAGAATAATCATGTTTCCACTCACCGGTTTGGCCAATTTCACCGCCCATAAATACCAGCTTGGTACCAGGATGGGTATACATGTAACCATACATCAGCCTCAGGTTGGCAAATCGCTGCCAGTCATCGCCCGGCATGCGGTCTATCAACGGGCCTTTGCCATGCACCACCTCATCGTGAGAGAGGGGCAGCATAAAGTTTTCAGTAAAGGCATAATTGAGGCTGAAAGTGACCATGTTTTGATGGTACTGACGATAGTAGGGGTCTTTTTTGAAGTACTCCAGGGTATCGTGCATCCAGCCCATCATCCATTTCATGCCAAAACCCAGTCCGCCCAGGAAGGTAGGGCGAGATACGGCTGGCCAAGCGGTAGACTCTTCCGCAATGGTTTGGATGCCTTCTACAGCTCCGTAACAGGCTTCGTTCAGTTCTTTCAGAAAGCTGATGGCTTCCAGGTTTTCTCTACCACCATATTGATTCGGTATCCACTCACCTTCTTTACGTGAGTAATCCAGGTAAAGCATAGAGGCCACAGCATCTACACGAATGCCATCGATGTGGCAAACATCCAGCCAAAACAGCGCACTACTTATGAGGAAAGCTCTCACTTCATTGCGGCCATAGTTAAAGATGTACGAGTTCCAGTCGGGGTGGTAGCCCTGTCTTGGATCTTCGTGCTCGTATAGGTGGGTGCCATCAAAGTTGAACAGACCGTGTGCATCACTTGGGAAGTGGGAGGGTACCCAGTCCAGAATGATTCCGATTTCTGCTTTGTGAAAAGCATCGACCATGGCCATAAAGTCTTCAGGCGTACCTCCACGCGAAGTAGGGGCAAAGTAACCCGTACACTGGTAGCCCCACGATCCGAAGAAGGGGTGCTCGGTGATGGGTAGAAATTCTACATGGGTATAGCCCATGTCTTTGCAGTACTTCACCAACTCTTTGGCCAGCTCTTTATAAGAAAGGCTGTCGCCATTTTCTTTACGCTTCCATGAGCCCAAGTGTACTTCGTAAACCGAGAAAGGCTGACCCAATTGGTTGGTCGTCTTTCTGGTTTTGAGCCACTTTTTGTCTTTCCACTTATAGTCTAAATCCCAAACAATAGAGGCTGTCTTTGGGGGTACTTCCCAGTGCATGGCAAAAGGATCGCCTTTTTCCAGAATCTGGCCGTAGTTGTTAGAGGTAATGCGGTACTTGTATACAGTGCCTTTGCCTATGTTAGGAATAAAGCCTTCCCAAATACCGGTGCCATCCCAACGAGGATACAGGTCGTAGCCTTCACCATTCCAAAAGTTGAAATCGCCAATGACTTGAACATTTTCAGCATTGGGTGCCCATACGGCAAAGTAGCAGCCGTCTTGCTCTTCATGAGTAACCAGGTGCGAACCCAGTTTCTCATACAGCTTGAAGTGCTTGCCCGATTTGAACAAGTCGCTGTCAAACTCAGTGAGCAGGGAATGGTTTTGGGTATATTGATGCTTTTCCATAATTAATCGTCAAGGATTTGGTTGATACCGGTGAGTGGAATGATGACCCAGTCAGGTCGTGCTTTCAACTCGTAGCCGATCTCATAGACTGCTTTTTCAAGCAGGTGATATTTTAACAGGTATTTGATCTCTGAACTATAGCCAATGTCGAGGTTACTCTGCATTGCGGTGTTCACATAAGTATTGAGGAAGATGGCCGTGATGGCACGGTAGTATTTCTCACCGGCTTCGAACATATCTTCGCGGCTCATGCCAAAGTCATTTTTCTCATCGAAAATGGTGGCATATACTGCATAGTGGAAAGAGCGCAGCATTCCGGCCACATCTTTCAAGGGTGTTTGCTTCACCTTCCGGTCGCGGATGGTGCTTTCAGGTTCACCTTCATAGTCGATCACATAAAAGTCCTCGGCCTCGGTCATCAAAATCTGACCCAGGTGCAGGTCGCCATGAATACGAATGCGGCTACTGTTAAGCTCATTTTCATTGAAAGCCAGAAACTGACTGGTGATGCCTTCTCTGTTTTCAAGGAATTTTTGGGCAAAATCGTGCGCCAGACCTGTCAGCTTGTCTATGTTTTCTTCAACCAGAATAAAGCGTGCATTGAGCTGGTAAATGATGCGATTTTTCAACCAAACGGTATAGTCTCCATTGAAGGCAATGGGGCTAAACATCGTGTCTACCTTGTTGTTGAACAAGGCAATGTGCATTTCGGCAATGCGCAAAGCCATTTGCTCTACTTTTGCCATTACATCTTCGCCAATGAGCAGCCTGAAATCAGACTTCAAGCCTTCTGGCCCAAGAAAATCAAAGCTGGCAACATCCTGAATGTCTTTCACATTGATGTCAGTAGCTGCAATGCGATCAAAATAGCCCTTGATCATGTCCAGGGTGTGGTTCCAGGCTTCACCTATGTTGTCGATCTTCTCCTGCATGATGCCTATGGAGAGGGTAGCATATTGGTTTTTGATCCAGCTCACACTACCGCCATAGCGGGGGCAGTTTTTATAATCGCCCTCGTCAGATAGAAACTTGGTCAGTTCCAGGTCAGGGTTGTCATCCTGAAAGAGTCTGCGATATGCCTTGAAGAAGTATTTGCCGTTGTATTCAATAGAGGTATTGCTCTGGTCAAAATTCATGACCCTTGAGCTTTCATATGCCGGGCTCGACCTCAGCACTTTGCCACGCTCAAATACAAGCTTGGTGTTGCCGTCAGTCACAGGTTTCTGCGATATCATTTGCTCGTAAAGGGCCTTGCGGAAGTCTTCCCAATACAAGGCATCAATCACCATTCCTTTTATGCCACCAATAGTGATGCGCGAGACAATGCCCTTGCTATCTACTTCTACAGACTCGGGCACAAAGGCCAGGGTCATAAAGTAGTACTCGGTAAAGCCAGCTTTGAAATTGACTTCGATGGTGATGAAAAATGCGGTTTCGCCATTTTCCATCTCAAAGGGCATCTGTTGCTCTATCTTATAAGACTTGGCTGTCTGGGTTTTGGCCGCATACCAACGGGTGTTGTGCATGTACTTGGGCAAAATCTGCAACATGAGCCTGGCCTGGAAAGTGTCTTCTTTGAAAAGCGCTGCCCAGCTTGAAGCCTTGGATTCTATTCCTTTGGTCTCTGCCATAAGGGTTAATTTAATCAGTAATCAATTGAAAAAATGTGATACGGAACTTGGTAGGGGTCTAGCTCCACAAAATTCCATTCCTGGTTCCATATATAGCTGTTACCGGTAATGAGGTCGTGCATGCGCATGGGGCTGTCACCGCCAATGCCCATAAGGTGTCGTGGTATTTGTACCCAACCCGCCTGCTTGTTATATGGGTCCATGTTGACCACGCACAGCATGTTGCTGGTTTTGTCTTCACTTTGCTTGAAATAAGCCAGTAGCTGGTCGTTTTCTACAGAACAAAACTCAATGTTGTTGGTAAACTGAAGGGCCGTATGCTGCTTGCGTATTTGATTGATACGGGTGATCAACTGCTTCAGCTTGTTGGTTTTTTTCCAGTCCCAGTGCCTTACTTCGTATTTTTCTGAGTTCAGATACTCTTCCTTGCCCGCATAGGCATCGTTGGCTATTTGTTCATACACCGGCCCATACATGCCATAGTTAGAGCTTAGCGTGGCGGCCATCATGTGCCTGGTGATGTAGAGGTTTTCGTTGCCTCCCTGTAGTGTCCAGGGGTTAATGTCTGGCGTGTTGGGCCAGAAGTTGGGACGGAAATAGTCCTTCATTTCGCCTTTTGTGAGCTCGGTCATGTACTCCATCAGCTCGGCTTTGTTGTTTCTCCAGGTATAGTAAGTATAGCCCTGCGTATAGCCAATTTTGGCCAGGCGCTGCATCACTTTTGGGCGCGTAAATGCCTCAGCAAGGAAGACCACATCATTGTCAACCTTTTTAACTTCGGCAATCAGGTATTCCCAGAAGCCGAAAGTTTTGGTGTGAGGGTTGTCCACCCTGAATATTTTAATGCCCAGCTTGTTCCAGTGCAGTACAATGCTCACAAACTCATCCCACATGTTTTCCCAGTCTTTTGACTCAAAATAGATGGGGTAGATATCCTGATACTTTTTGGGTGGGTTTTCTGCGTACTGAACTGTGCCATCTGGTCTCCACTTAAACCACGATGGGTTTTCTTTTACATAGGGGTGATCGGGAGCGCACTGCAGTGCAAAGTCGAGGGCGATTTCAATGCCATGTGCTTTGGCAGTGTCTACTACTGCTTTGAAATCGTCAAAGTTGCCAAGCTCAGGTAAAATGTCTTTGTGTCCACCTTCTTTGTTACCAATGGCCCAAGGTACCCCTACATCGCCTTCCAGGGCTTCGGTGGTATTGTTTTTGCCTTTTCTATACTGGGTGCCAATGGGGTGAATAGGAGGGAAGTAAATGGTGTCGAAACCCATTTCGGCTACATGAGGAATGATGTCCAGGCAGTCCTGAAAAGTGCCATGCTTGCCTGGCTCTTTGGCAGCTGACCTTGGGAAAAACTCATACCAGGTGCTATAGAGTGCCTTTTTACGATCTACCTCTAGTGGTAACTCACGAGCGTAGGTAGTGGCAAATGTCTTGGTTGGGTTGTCGTGGAAGATACTGTGAAGCCTTTCAGACATGGCTTCATCAATGGCGTGTTTGTAAGCATCTGCGTTTTGAAAGGCCGCTTTGAGTTCGTTCAGGTAGTCGGCCTCATCGGGGCAAAGCTTAGCGGCAGCTTCCAGGTACTGCACCCCGTCCAGCAGCTCTACATTTACATGCTGTCCGTCCTGTATTTTTCTTTCGATGTTATGCTGCCAGGTAAGCGGATAATCGACCCAAGCCTCTATGGTATAGGTGTATTGGCCTTGTTTTTCAACGGTAAATTCTCCTTCCCAGCCATCATTGTCGGCCAGGTGCATAGGGGCGTACTGCCATTTTCTGCTTTTGCCAAACTTGTATTTGATATGTGCATTGAGCACATCGTGCCCATCTGCAATGATGTCTGCTGTGACCTCGAATCGTTGGCCAACAACGCGTTTTGCCGCATGCGCCCCGGCATTGATCTCTGGTCTTACGTTTTCAATGACGGTACGGGTTTGTCCTGATTTCATAGGGCTTTTGGGGTGATGTTGTTTTTGGTTGATTCTCAGGGGAATGCCATGCGCTTTCCACCGTTCGAAAGTAACTAAAAAATGGCGGGTCTATCAATGTACCTACGGCTAATTGTGCTGCAAACGTTTGTTGTCTTGTCATAAGGTAAAGGGCTTTGAGAAGCATTTCTGTTGATGCATTGAGATGCGGGGACCATATGTGGACGAAATAGGATTCGAAACCGGGTTGAGCCACTTTTTCTTCACTGGTCGTAGACAAAGCGCGGCCAGATCCACCCAAACGCTGGGGTATTACAAAGAACTGCCTAGCATTGCCACTGAGCCGGGCAGACCGCACTCACTAACCTCAACATAAATAGATAATCCTAATGAAATCACTAAATCGCGTGATGGCCCCGGTTGCAGCAATCTCGTTCATTGTGTTTATAACCGCTCTGATCATGCTTGTTGCTTCTGATGGCGGCCACGAAATGGCAGGGAAACTGTGTTTTTTCAGTGTAAGTACCAGCTTTTTGTCACTTGTAGTCTATAATCCCGATTATTCGAAGGATAGCCTTGAGGGGGGATAGAGGTCATTGCTTTTTGAGAAGTAGGTATTGAAAAAAAGAAAGACCCCAGTGGCCACTCTACTGTCCATCTGGGGTCTAAAATTACTCTCATATACACACAAGAGTAGGGTAGTTTAATGAATTGTATGTTTAAAGCTTTTTAAGCCTACACACATTAGTGCCCAAAAACTAAAAAGGTCATCAGGCTCAATAGAAAAATTAATTATCCTTTTCTGAGGCGGTTTCAAGCTGAGCTACACGCTCGAGCAGGGCTTTCAGGCCTTGCTCGAGCTTTTCAATTTGCTGATCCTTAGTACTGAGTTGCTTTTCCTGGTCGATGGTATACAGGGTGAGCTCTTCAATTTTCTCTAAAAGCTTCAACTGCAGGTCGCCTATGTCCTGACCATTTGCCCCCACTTCCTTAGCAGAGGGTATGTTGGGCAGGTGAGAATAGGTATTAACAAAAGCTTCCAATTCGCCTAGCGAGCGGAGTTTATACGAAGGTTGGAAAACGTAATCCGGTACAGAACCGGGTGTGGTGGTGACTTTTACTTTTTTGGCTTCAATGTCATCGTCTACGACCATCCTTCCTGTAAATCGACTGGTGCCGGTTACATCCAGGCCGTACCCATTGGCATTAATTCCGACATCGACACCAGCAGATTTTAAAAATATACCATAGCCGGTGTTGTTGACCACATGCAGGTGGTTATTTTGGCTACTTCCAAACCCTATAAATCCATCTCTTATATTATCACTCCCATAAAAGGATACCCATGAATTAGCCTGCGATCCACTAGCCAAAGATTTCAATTTCACCGCTTCTGAACTTTTGTTAATTGTGAGTGAGCCAGTCATTGTATCACCGGTCTTGTCTACATACTGTTGTGCGTTTAATGTTATGGAAATAATAAAAAACGGAAGCACTAAAAGCTTTTTCATCTAAAAGTATTTTGAGGTTAGATGTATTAGTGATCACTCATGCTATGAGGTCATCAAGATTTGGTGCATAAAAAAACCCTGATTCCGAAAAATCGGAACCAGGGTTTTTATTAAAATCTATTGGTGCTTACTCAGCTACTACTGAGAATTTCACGTTTTTCTTCACCTCTTTGTGCAGGTCAATTTCCAATTCATAGTCGCCCAGGAATTTTACTTCACCTTTGAAAGAGATTTTCTTACGATCTACATCATGACCAAGGGCTTTCAAAGCATCAGAAATCTGGAGGGTAGTTACCGCACCAAAAATCTTACCGCTATCACCAGCTTTGGCTTTAATCTCAAGGGCAGTTTCGCCAATGCCGTTGGCCAGGGCCTCTGCGTCATTTTTGATCTTGTCAGCCTTGTGAGAAGCTTGCTTGATGTTCTCAGCGATCATCTTCTTATTAGAAGCGCTCGCGATGATGGCAAAGCCTTGTGGAATGAGGTAGTTGCGGCCATAACCTGGCTTCACAGCTACTGTGTCATTCTTATAGCCTAGTCCTTTTATATCAGTTTTTAATATTACTTCCATCTTTAAATCAATTTAAGTTCTGTGCGAACGGTTTACTTTAAAGAATCAGTTACGTAAGGCAACAAAGCAATGTGTCTTGCTCTTTTTACAGCTTGCGAAACTTTTTTCTGATACTTCAGGCTAGTGCCAGTCAGTCTTCTAGGGAGCAGTTTGCCTTGCTCATTCACAAACTTCAAAAGGAAGTCTGGGTTTTTGTAATCAACATACTTGATGCCGTTCTTCTTGAATCGGCAGTACTTCTTCTTCTGTTGATCCCTGTTTACTGGTTCGTTTACAAGCGTCATGCTGCAGCCTCCTCTTTTTTCTTGTTAAAAGCACCTTTCTTTCTTCTTTCATTGTATTCCACTGCGTGCTTGTCCAGTGAAACTGTCAGAAAGCGCATGATGCGCTCATCCCTTTTGTACTCTAGTTCCAGAGTAGCAATGGCTGCAGGATCGGCTTTGAACTCAATCAAATTGTAGAAACCAGTAGACTTGTGTTGAATTGGATAAGCCAATTTTCTCAAGCCCCAGAGCTCCTTGTTCACGATTTCCACACCGGCTTCGGTGAGAATCGATTCGAACTTGCCGACAGCATCCTTCATCTGTTCATCAGATAAAACGGGATTTAAAATGAATACCGTCTCGTAATTGTTCATAGTTTGAAATTTATTTTCGGGCTGCAAAGATAGGTATTCCTTCGTAAAAACACACCATTTGTAAAAGATTGTCACAGTTCCGGATGTGTGAAACTCTTCTTCGTATTTTCGGTTGCTCATTTTACAAACAATGAAGAAAAAGAGTTTCACCAAAAAGCTGATTTTACCCCTGTTCGTTTTGCTGCCCATTCTCGTCTATGGGGTGTTTGAACTCAACTCTCTTACCAAAGATGAAGAGGCCTTAAAGAAGATTTATGAGCGACAATTAGATGCTGTCCTGTTCTCTATAGAGCAATATGTAGACGATAAAATGAGGACAATTACAGGGCAGCTAGGATTTGTCAATGCGCAACTCTCAGACGAAGATTTTCTGGATAGTATATCCGATGACCCTGTTTTTAGGGCACTTCATATTTATGACCTGAATTTTGAACCGATAAAAAAATATTCAAAGTCACGGGTCTATGAAGACGCGGGTTTTCAAAATAGTACCGATAGCCTGGTGCGAAGTAATAGCACTTTGTTCAATAGGCTAAGACGGTATAAAGAGAGCAACTTCCAAAAGCTGGAGGTAATGAATGAGACTTTGAATGCCGGAGTTTTTGAAACGGCCATTTTGCCCTTTGTTATAGGTTCGGGCGATGACATGCAGTACTGCCTTTATTTGTTCGATGTGCAAGAATTTTTCGAGCAGGTGCTTTCTCCGAAGTTCCAGGAAGTGAGTCGCGACCAATTTGTGCTGGTCTGTAGACGCATTGATGACGGCTTTCCGGTATATGCCACTACCGATGATTTTAGCAGCGATCTGATGACACAGACCCTGGTGCCATTGCCGAAATATGAAGTGGGCATTGCGCAGGTAGGGGGCACAGTGGAAGAGGTGGTGAAGCGGAGAAAAAGCCAAAACCTGACATCGCTGGGGCTACTCATTTTGTTCCTGCTCTTTGGGCTATTCCTGGTTTTCAGAAACATCAGAAGGGAAGTGGAACTGGCGCAGAACAAAGCTGATTTCGTTTCTAATGTCTCTCATGAAATTCGCACACCCTTGGCGCTCATCAACATGTTTGCCGAAACGCTGCTGATGGGCAGGGTGCGCACTGAAGAAAAGAAGATGGAATACTATGGCATCATTACTAAAGAGGTGTCAAGGCTTACCAATATGGTGAACCGTATTCTGAGTTTCTCTAAGATGGAAGCCAATAAGCGGGAGTTTAAGAAGCAGGTCCTCTCTATCAACCAATTGAGCAATGAGGTGATGAACACTTATTCTTACCACCTGGAAAGTAATGGCTTTGCGTTCGAACTTAAACTTGAAGAAAATCTGCCCTCAATCATGGCAGACCGCGAGGCTTTAATAGAGGTAGTGGTAAACCTTATAGACAATGCCATGAAGTACAGCCTGGACACCAAATGGGTAGAAGTAAGTACCGGCATGGAAGAGGGAATGGTATGTGTGCAAGTGAAAGATCATGGCATGGGCATACCCAAAAACCAGTTGGGCAAGCTGTTTGAAAAGTTTTACCGGGTGCCCATTGGCGATGTGCACGATACCAAAGGGGCTGGCTTAGGGCTCACCATTGTAAAGCAGATCATAGATGCCCACGAGGGCAAAATTTTAGTAGAAAGTACCGAAGGAGAGGGCAGTGCCTTTAAGCTGCTTTTTCCACCAATAGATAATTAAATAATGTCAAGAATACTGATAGTAGAAGATGAGCCGGCCATGCGCATGGGGCTCAAAGACAATTTCGAGTTTGAAGGCTATGAAGTGGAAATGGCCATTGACGGACAGGAAGGGCTCGATAAAGTGAGCAGTGGCAGTTTCGATCTCATAGTGCTGGACGTGATGATGCCCAAAATGTCGGGCTTTGACGTGTGCAAGGCGCTGCGCAAAATGGGGATATTGACCCCTATCATTTTCCTCACCGCCAAAAGCGAAGAGATAGACAAAGTGTTGGGCCTGGAACTAGGTGCTGACGATTACCTCACCAAGCCTTTTAGCCTCAGAGAGCTGTTGGCCAGAGTAAAGGCTATTCTACGTAGAACAGAGAGCCAGAAGAGCAGTAGTGCTACCACTGGTGTGGCACAGCTGGGCAGACTATCAGTAGACCTGGAACAGTACACGGCTACGCAGGAAGGGGAGGCAGTGAGAATGTCGCACAAAGAATATGAGATACTGCAGTACCTCATTGAAAAGAAGAACGAAGTAGTAAGCCGCTATGACCTGCTCAACAAGGTATGGGGCTATGAAAGCCAACCAACCACCCGTACGGTAGACAATTTCATTTTACGTCTGAGACAACGCATTGAAGAAAATCCTAACGATCCCAAAGTGATATTAACCGTGCATGGAGTGGGTTATAAGATGATTTTATAGGTCTTGTGACATTTTGTGACATCTCTTTACCGGTACGTGACATACGTTTTTCAAAGGCCCCGTATAATTGTACATGGACATTGGTTAAACCCGATTTATACGATAGAGATTGTGATGAAGACGTTAATCACAAACCTGCCCGTTCCGTTCAGGCGGGGAATCAGGAAGTTTGATTTTGAAAGCATAGCAACGCTATGGTGAAAAGTCAACCGAAGTAAAACGACTGAATCAAAGTGATTTACGGCTGGAATAGAAAGTCTATCGCATAATTCGGGTTAAAGGAGTCCAGAGGTCAAAAAAGAAATAAAACTCAAACCCGATAATTCGGGTAAAAACTACCAGACTGGCCGCCCTTGAGGGGTGGCCGGTATTTTAGGAACAAAAACATGAAAAGATCAATTCTCACCATCCTTGTAGCACTTTTTGCGCTTACACCCTCCCTTCAAGGACAAGATCTGGATCGCCTGTTCAATCTCAGAGGTTATTGGAAATTCTCTATCGGAGACCATAAAGAGTGGGCCAATATAGATTATGACGATTCAGATTGGGAAGAAATATATGTGCCAAGAAGGTGGGAGCGTGAAGGCTTCAATGGATATGATGGTTATGCATGGTATCGCACTACTTTTGATGGCAAAGACCTGGACGGTGAAACGAGTATCTATCTAAAGCTTGGCTATATCGATGATGTAGATGAGGTCTTTTTCAATGGAGAAAAAATTGGTTTTACAGGAGGGTTTCCACCCGAATATAATACTGCCTGGCGTGCCGAAAGGGTCTATCGTGTGCCAGACAGACTTTTGAAGCAGACTGGTGAAAACCTGATAGCAGTAAGGGTATATGACAAAGGTGGTGAGGGCGGAATCTACTCAGGAGATGTAGGTGTGATGGTGCCCGATGAGGTTTTTCGCCAGTCGATTAACCTGGAAGGGGCCTGGAAGATAAAAGTGTCGGACCGCGATGAATATGCCGATCCGGATTATAATGACGAACGCTGGGAAGACATCATGGTGCCTTCTAACTGGAAATCAATAGGCATTCACGACCTGGACGATTTTGCCTGGTACAGAAAGAAATTTGAAGTCTACACTCAAGAAGGCACCGAAGACATGACCATCATAGCCGGCCGTATCGATGACTTTGACGAGGTATTCATCAACGGCACCAAAGTAGGGGCCACCAAAGATGGCAAGCGCCTGGGCTGGTCCAGAAGCTACTCTGAACTGCGCATCTACGAAATACCCAACAACTTGCTAAAAGTGGGAGAAAACACGGTAGCTGTGAGGGTAGAAGACATTGGCGACAATGGCGGTATCTACAAAGGCCCGGTGATTATAGTACCTAGCCGATACGTCAGTCGCGTAGTGAGAAGAAACTACTGGTGGCGCTAAAGCTTATTACTTAAGAGGAGTAATATTTTTTCGTACAATTCATGCTCGCCCTCGAAGCTAATCACTTCGGGGGTGACTTTTATGGTCTCGGCAATGTTGTGCTGCTGCTCCATAATGCCCTTGGTAAGAAATGGGTCTTTGGTACCGTAAACCCAATACACCGGTTTGTCTTTCAACCTTTCGGCACTTTCTACAGCAGGCAAGTCAGGGGGGAAGATGCCCGCCCATAATATCAGCCTGTCAAATTTCAATTCCGATTGTGTAGCCAGCCGCGAGATGGTAGCAGCCCCTTGAGAAAAGCCAAAGAAAGTAACTTTTACGTTAGAACTCAGCTGGTCGATGACCTCGTGATATACCGCCTCTAAATAGGTAAGGTAGTTGTCAATGTCGTTCAGCCTATCTTCCCGGGTCATCCAAATGGCACCAACCCTTCCGGTAAACCCTTTCAGGTAATATTTAGACAGGCCTTCCGGGGCAATGATTAGTTGCTTGCCATCATTCACACATTCAAAGTGCTTGATGAAATACTCGGCAATGTGACCCTGTCCATGGCAAACCAGCCAAACATGCTCTATATGTGGCCCAGGAGTACCCAACACACGGTACCTGCCGGTAAATTGGAAATTGATCCTATGCTCTTCAGACATATTAGAGTAAAGAAGTAGCCGAAAACTTGAAAGGTAATAGGTTTTCTATCGAGGCCGATTCGTAGACTTTTCCTTCTTCATCCAGCATGTATAAAATGATGGACTCTTTCTGATTATTTTCATACTCACTCATCACCTGACGGCAGCTGCCACAGGGCGCTGCTGCCCTGAAAAAATCATCTTCTCTTCTTCTGGCCACCACAGCCACCTTTTGTATGTCAGTGTCTGGTTTTTGTGACTTGGCAGCAAAAAAGGCCACCCTTTCAGCACAGAGACCTGCCGGATAGCATGCATTTTCCTGGTTGTTGCCAGTCACGGTAGTGCCATCAGCCATTTGCACGGCAGCCCCCACAAGAAAATTGGAATAAGGGGCATAGGCGGCTCTAGCGGCTTCTTTCGCATTGGCAATCAACGCTTGTACTTCGGTAGGTAGTTCAGCAACCGATTCGTAAACCGCCAGCACTGCCTGTTTCGATATTGATTTTGGCATATTCAAAATTTGGGATAATAATATACGGGGAAAAATCGATTAAGGATGTAAATGTCGTTAATATACCTTTTTGGCCTTGGTCCATGTTATGTCTCAGAAGAGAGTTTGGTGAATTAATCTGTATTTGCCATATTGTTGCAAGTATTCGACTGATCACTTATTAATGCAATACGAAGGTCTCTTTTGTAAGATGAGATGGGATGGCTCTGTGTTTTATTATGCAGCCAATAAGCCGTTAAGCACTGCCCTGTTTTGGAGTAAATACAACCACCGTATCGAAATCCCCATCAGCGCCATTATAGAAATGAAGGTTTCTTCTGTGTTACCTTTTTCAAAAGGACTCACCCTGAAGATCAGATCAGGACTGCGTTATGAGAAAGTGAAAACGCTTGATCCCATGAACATTACAGGAGTACCGGAAGAGGTCATACAGGCCCTTCAACAACTCATCGACAAAAGCAATCAGCAGAACCAGTCAATGACTGCCTGACAATATATTAGTCATCCTTCTTGGCAGTGGTGGCCGAACCCTTTATTTTCAACGAAATTTTTTCATTGAATGAATAGAGTTCTTGTATTGGGAGCCGGGCGCTCAGCCACCTCCCTGATCAAATACTTGCTGGAAACCGCCTCAACTCACAATTGGCAGGTAACTGTAGCAGATTACGCATTGCAATTGGCCCAGGAAAAGGTGGGTGACCATCCCAATGGCCAGGCAGTAGCATTTAACATCAACAAGGAAGAAGAGCGTGACGCCATTATACAGCAGGCCGATGTGGTCATATCTATGCTGCCCGCGCGATTTCACCCCTCTGTAGCCGAGGCTTGTCTGGACTTTGAAAAGCACTTGCTCACCGCCTCCTACGTGTCTGATGACATGAAGGCGCTGGATGAGCAGGCAAGCGAAAAGGGACTACTATTCCTCAATGAATGTGGTTTAGACCCGGGTATAGACCATATGTCGGCCAAGAAGGTGATAGATGCCATACGCAATCGTGGCTTTGAACTCAGGGCCTTCGAGTCGTTCACAGGAGGCTTACTGGCCCCCGATCCGGCCGATGACAATCCCTGGGAATACAAATTTACCTGGAACCCGCGCAATGTAGTTTTGGCAGGGCAGGGCACGGTCAAATTCATTCAGGAAGGCCGCTACAAATTCATCCCTTACCACAAGCTGTTTCGCAGAACCGAAATGATTCACATTCCAGGGCATGGTTACTTTGAAGGCTACGCCAACCGTGATTCACTCACCTATCTGGATGTGTATGACCTTAAGGGCATTGAAACCCTCTATCGCGGTACTTTGCGCAGACCTGGATTCTGTAAGGCCTGGGATATTTTTGTTCAGTTAGGGGCTACGGATGATACTTATATGATGGAAGGAGTGAAGCAAATGACACATCGTCAATTCATGAACTCTTTCCTCACCTATAACCCCAACGATTCGGTAGAACTGAAACTGGCCCATTACATGAAGCTTGACATCGATGGGCCTGAAATGCATAAACTGCGCTGGCTGGGCTTGTTTGATGAAGAAGTTGTAGGCCTTCAAAAGGGGAGCCCTGCTCAGATTCTGGAGCACATTCTGAAGAAGAAATGGACCATTGACTCAGACGTAAAAGATCAGATTGTGATGTGGCATTTGTTCGACTATGTAGACGGAGATCAGGTGAAACGCGTACGTTCTGCCATGGTGGCTACTGGTGAGGATGCCATTGACACAGCCATGGCCAAAACGGTGGGACTACCACTGGGCATTGCTACCAAGCTGTTGCTGGAAGGCAAGCTGGAGGCCAGAGGGGTGCAGATACCCATCACTCCTGAGTTTTACGAGCCTATTTTGGAGGAATTGGAAGCCCTTGGTTTCCACTTTATTGAAGAAGAAGTGGTGCTATAATTGAGTTCTAGTGGTAATCACCATTAATTTTGGGGAAGTATAATCTCCCAGTTATAATGTTTGCCTGCTATAAAGTCGTCACAGTTGTATTCTCCACATATAATGGAAGAGGCATCTATAAGGAATGAAGTGTCATTAGGATTGTCATACCTAAAACTGAGGCGACAGTTTTTAATGTCTTCCATGGCTTCTAGTTCCAGGTAGAATTGATTGTCGTTTCCTGTGTGTTGTTCATCGATGTCGCCTACCAAGGGTGCTCCACCAAACAGGCCTCCGTTAGATTTTTGGGAGCTTGCTATCAAGTATATATGGTTAGCGGGTGTGCCGTCATCCCACCACAAAGTACCCTCGATGATGGTGGGTTTGGGGTCTGAGTCACAGGAGAGCAAGAGGCCTCCTAATAAGCAAATGACGAGGCGCATTCCGCTGCTTTTCCATGAATATGTGATGTCTTTCATCTCCTTATCCATCGCCCTTCCGTTTCTTCCTGCGCTCTTCCCGGTCCTTCTTTCTTTCTTCCTTGGTTCTGCGGTTAAAGAGCCTTTTGAGAAAGCCATCTTTTTCTTCAGCGCCTGTTTGGGTAGAATCTATTTTTAGTTCCATGGCCTTGGGTTTGCCCCCACGGGTAAACACCTTTTTGATCAGGCCTGTATTCTTTTCCGTGGCACAATTGATGGCGTTCAATATGGCCACTGAAGGTGGAGCGAACTGCGCCTGTGTATACTGATCAAAAGCCATATCCGCATTCATTTTCTGGTACAGCAGTGCCTGAATGGGTAATGCACTGTTGGCCCCCTGGCCCATGGCGGTAGACCTGAAGCCAATGCGGTGATCATCGGCACCTACCCAGGTTACAGTTACCAGTCTGGGGTTGATGCTCACAAACCAGCCATCCCTGTTGTTCTGTGTAGTGCCGGTTTTACCAGCCAGGTCGTTTTGCAATCCGTAGACGGTACGCAATCTTCTGGCCGTGCCCTCATTCACAGTACCCTTCATCATTTCCACCATGGCCTGTCGGGTGCTTTCAGAAAATACGGTCACTTCGGGCTGCTCAGGCTTAAATTCGGCCAATACTTTGCCATTTTTGTCTTCGATGCGGCTGATGAAATAAGGGGTTACAGGACTGCCCCGATTGGCAAAACTGGTATAGGCCGTGGCCAATTCTATGAGGCTCAGCTCTGCAGTTCCAAGTGCCAGAGAGGGTACCTGAGGCAATTCTGTTTCAATGCCCATTTCCGCAGCCAGGTCTATTACATTATAAAGCCCCGCATCCATCATTACCTTCACTGCTACCGTGTTTACTGACCTGGCCAGTGCGGTTTTCATGGGGTAGTTTTTGTCGTAAACCGGAGGGGAGTTCACGGGTGTCCAGTCGTTGAACTTGGGGAAGGTCACCTGTTCCGTAGAATAATAGTTGCAGGGGTCTACGCCACTTTCCAGCGCAGCCGCATACACTATGGGTTTGAATGTTGAGCCCACCTGCCTTTTGGCTTGCCGCACATGGTCATATTGAAAATGCTCAAAGTCGATGCCGCCTACCCAGGCTCTGACGGCTCCATTGCGCGGATCAAGCGATAATGTGCCTGTGTTCAAAAACTTGAGGTAATGACTCAAACTATCTAATGGTGTGCTTTTTACGATCTTCTTTCCTTCCCAATTAAACAGTTCTACCTGAGTACTATCCCGAAAGGCTTTGGCAATTTCAGCCTCAGTTTTCCCCTGGTTCTTCAAACTTTTATACAACTGAGTGCGCTTCATGGCACTTTCCAGTACTTGCTTGTTTTTAAACCAGGGAGCATTCTTGCCATGGCTTTTTTCAAAAGCTTCCTGGAGCTTACTCAGGTGTTCTTTTGTAGCCTCTTCGGCTAGTTTTTGCATGCCATAATCCAGCGTAGTATAGATCTTTAGTCCGCTGGTAAAGAGGTTGAGGTCCGTGTCGTTTTCATCATTATAGTCCTCTATCCAGCTACGCATTTCTTTTTGCAGCTCAGCCCTGAAGTAGGGGGCAATGCCCTGGTTATAAGTAAAGGGCCTGTATTCCAGACTCAGCTCTTTGGCTTTGGCTATTTTGTTTTCTTCCGGGCTGAGGAAACCATATCGTTCCATTTGATTGAGCACCACATTTCTGCGGCCTGTACTCCGCTCGGGAAAAAGCCTGGGGTTGTAGCTGTGCGAGGCTTTGAGCATGCCCACAATCACCGCAGACTCTTCCAGGTTGAGGTCGGTGCAGGGCTTGCCAAAAAACTTCTCTGAAGCGCTTTCTACCCCAAATGTATTGTCGCCAAAGGGCACGGTGTTCAGGTAAAGTGTCAGTACTTCCTCCTTGCTGTAGGCTTTCTCCAATCGCACCGCCATGATGGACTCGCGCACCTTGTTTACTGGCATGCTGAAAAAGCCATGGCTTTGCCTGGGGTAAATGTTTTTGATTAGTTGCTGTGAGAGGGTACTGCCACCACCAGATGATTCTTGCCGTAGAAGAATGGTCTTAAATAATACCCTGGCCAGGCTTCTTCTGTCTACTCCGTTATGTTCAAAAAAACGGGCATCTTCCGTGGCAATCAGCGCATCGATCAGCGATTGGGGCAGTTCCTTATGGGCCACTGGCTGCCGGTCAAAAATGTAATATTTGCCCAACAACTCACCCTGGGTGGCATAAATTTCAGTGGCTTCACTTTGCCTTATTTGAGCAAGTTGCTCTTGAGTATAGATGGGGGTCCAAAAACCGAAGTAAACGCTGTAATAGAAGCCGAGTGCCAGGAGTACTCCCAGCAAGACAAGGTATCCTGTCCATTTCAGTGCTTTTTTAATCAGTCTTTTGGGCGACATAGGTTGGTGTAATCAGAACGACTTGACAGGCCGGCTGTTGCCTGTCGATGGTGCAAAAATAACCGAAAGTTTCTTCGCAAAAAGAATGGTCCGTATTTTCGACCTTTAAGGTCATGGCTGAAAAACATATTTCTTTAAAGAAAGACCAAATTCCAGAGGTTGAGCAATCGCTCAAAACTGCTGGCTTTCAGTTAGAATATGATTTCGAAAAGCATCGCATCGATATAAGCAGGGAGGTCAATGGACCTTCGGCTCACTGTCGGCTACCCATCGATTACCAGCCGGGCCAGGGTGAGGTAGCTACTCGTTTTCTCATGTTGCTGGTTCAGTCGGGCAGTGCGTCCATTGGTGTGTTTGAGAATGAAAAATGCCTCTCACACAAAGTCTTCTCAGCCTATATGGTGCGCAAAAAGCAAGGCAAGAGTCAAATCAAACACCTCAAGACCAAGGGCAAGTCCAGAGCGGGATCAAGGGTGAGACTGGCCAAAACGCTTGAATTCTTTGAAGACATCAATACCCGGCTCACTGCCCATTGCGAACAGCATGAGTTTGACCGCATTGCGATGAGCTGTTCCAAAATACTATTGCCCTACCTATACGGCTCCAAGGTGCCAACTCCCTTTGAAAAGAAAGATGCCCGACTCTATCGCATCCCCAAGCACCTGCATCAGCCCAATTACGAAGTGATGTTGGGTATGCATCGTTTTCTCATGCGGGGCGAGTTGACCTTTGATGAAACGCATTTTCCAGAACTCAATGACCTGCTTTAGTGTTGGTGAGTAGATGAAAGACGAAAACGCATTTTGTGATCCGGTAACCGGAGAGTGTAAACCAGCCGATTTGGCCGAGCTAGCACCCCAAAAAGCCATTGATGAGGACATGGAGATTATATATGTAGGCGACCCGATGTGTTCATGGTGCTGGGGCATTTCCAACCATTTGAAGCAGCTCAAAGATCAATACCCACAGTTTCCCTTTAAGATTGTGTTGGGTGGACTGCGCCCCGGTGGTGGAGAAGCCTGGGACGATCGCATGAAGGATTTTCTCAGACACCACTGGACTGAAGTAGCCCAACGCAGTGGTCAGCCCTTTGGCTATGCGCTATTCGACAGAGAAGAGTTCAATTACGATACCGAACCGCCATGTAGGGCAGTGGTGACAGCCCGCATGATGGGGCTTACCAATGAGCTCGATTTCTTCGAGTTGGTGTCCAGAAAGTTTTATGTGGAAAATGAAGACCCGGGCGAAGAGGCATTCTATCAAAGTATTTGCGAAGCCTTTGGCCTGGACTACGCCAGGTTCCTGGAGCTTTTCAATTCAGAAGAGGCTCGTTATAAAACCCATAACGATTTTCAGGTCAACAGACAGTGGGGCGTAAAGGGCTATCCAACCGTCTTATTCAAAGCCAAAGAGCAATTGTTCCAGATCAATTATGGCTATACTGAATTTGAGCAAATGAGTAAAGTCATTGAAAAAATCAGGTCGGAGGCTTCCGTTGAAATTGCTAACTAAGCAAGGGTGAATACAGTGAAGGAGCAGTATTCCATTAAGGCGTTTTTGTCTTCTATCCATCCGGTGGCCAACGAGGTGCTGGATGAATACATCAGTCATTGGAAGCCCTATACTTTGCCAAAACGCACGGTAATGACCGCTCCGGGTGAGGTAGAACGCTTCTTCTATTTTGTGGAAACCGGCATACAGAAGTCGTACTATCTGGGCGACAACAAACAGCATGTCATTGCTTTTGCCTATGCGCCTTCGTTCAGTGGTATTCCCGAGTCGTTTTTCACCCAGACTCCTTCAAAGTACTACCTGGAAACCATTACCGATAGCGATTTTTTGCGCATTTCTTTTGAAAAGCACCAGGAACTGATGACGGCTAACCGGGAAATTGAAACGCTTTTTAGAAAAACCACGGAGCATTTTCTGGCTGGGGTAATTCAGCGACAACATGAACTGATGGCCTATGACATGGAAACCCGATTTCGGGTTTTTGTAGCCCGCAGCGCTCACTTGTTGAACATGGTTTCGCATAAAGACCTGGCCTCTTACTTACGCATAGATGCCACTAATTTCAGTAAGCTGCTGAATAAAATAGCCATTTGATTCAGGCCTATTTCCGCTTTTTACTCTTCTTGGCCACTTTATTAAAGGTCAGTGCCCTGTCTATCCAGCGGTCCAGGTCTTCGTCCATATCAAAGCCTTCTGGGTACACAAAGATAAAGCCGGGCATTACCCTGCCTGTAAAGTCCATTTTTCGACAGCCTTTTTCGTCCAGCAAACCTTCATAGGCTTCCTTGCCCACCCTGGCCATCAAGCGTGATTCTCCAGTGTTTTTGTCCTTGTCCAGCCCCACGCACATCTTTTCATCTACCATGAAAATGAGCCCGCCCATCATCTTCTTATTAAAAAAACTGGCGCCCTTTGATTGGAGGCTTTGACTGATCCTGTCGGCTAAATATTCATCATATGCCATAAGCTAATTATTGGGTTTTAGGTAGATGACGTCTGTGTCGATACTTTGGGGACTTATGTGCAGCAGTCTATATCCAAAACGATCATTTTTTATGGTCAGCTCCTGTGATTTCTCCAAAAGGTAGGAGGCTGCAGGCGTGAGCAGCTGACGGATATTCCTCTCGGTGCGCTCATCTTCCAGGTGATAATGACCACAGAGAATGGTCACCTCATTGCCAGCATCTTGCAAGATTTTTTGAATTTTCTCCCTTCCTTTCAAAGCGTAATGGCTGTCTATATATGAAGGGACAGGCAAAACGGGGTGGTGCACTGCGAGAATGATCTTTTTATCAATGTTTAGTGCCCCTTTGAGCCATTCTGTTTGTGCCACGGAGATACTTTCTGTGGAGCTGTCCATGAAGATGTGCCGATAGTCAACATCGTCCTGAAAGCCGTAAAAGCCATCTTTGTCAGCCTTGGGTGGCAGGTGTGGTTTGCCATCAGGGCTAAGATCATGGTTGCCGGGTGAAATCGTCCATTCGAAAGGAGTCAGGCTTTCAAGGAAATAGGGCAGAGCCGATGGAGCCCCTATGTCTCCACCGAAAATTATTTTTTTGATGCCGCGTGCTTTGAGGTCGACTATGAGTTGATCCCAATTGGCTTTTTGGTTTACTCCTTGTTCGGCAGGGAAGGCTTCGTCCAGGTGAATGTCAGTGATATGGGCAATGGTTTCTGTCACTCCAGTTTTTTAATGATTGGGTTGAATGCCTTTGAGGCCAGCATCACCTGATCTCCGGGTGCCAGCATCTCGGCTTCCGATTCTTCAGCCACCACACGCACCAGGTCTTTGCCGATGAGTACAGACACAATGCTGACAAAGTCCTGTTTATCGATCCTGATCACCTCTCCGGTAAACTGAAACTTACCGCTTACATCTGAATTGGCGAACAGGTCAACCGGGCTGCTCTTCTGTACAATTTTACCCTCTTCTAAAACCAGCACCTCATCGGCCATTTTGATCATTTCAGAAACATCATGGCTCACCAGTAAAGTCATGAGCTGAAACTCGTCATGCACCTGCCTGATGTAGGTTTGCATTTTACTTCTCAAGTCTCGGTCAATGGCGGAAAGCGGTTCGTCCAGTAGCAGCACCTTTGGCTTGTTCACCATGGCTCTTGCCAGGGCAACGCGCTGCTTTTGGCCACCGGAAAGCAGCTGTGGCTTTTGCTTTTGCAAATCACCCAGTTCCGTAAGGGCCACCAGCTGAGCAACAATTTTTTTGTCGCTGCCTTTGTCCAAAGCAAACTCAAGGTTTTGCCTCACCGTCATATTGGGGAAAAGCGCGTAATCCTGAAAAAGAAAGCCCACTTTACGCTTTTGGGGCTTGAGCGAAATGCCCTGCTTGTTATTGTACCAGGTGGCATTGTCCAGTGAAACCAGGCCCGAATCGGGTTGCATCAGGCCCGCCAGCATTCTCAATATAGAGGTCTTACCCGCACCAGAAGGACCATAGAGCCCTACTAGCTGACCCTTCCCGATTTCAAATTCTGCATTGAGTTCAAGTTGGCCATTGGCGGCCGATAAAGTCTTGTGTAGGGCTGCCTTTATCATTTCCAAAACTGTTTGAGGTAGCCTCCATTGGAAAGGTACACGGTGAGCAGAATGAGAAAAGTAATGGCAAACAGGATGAGCGAATAGGTATTGGCTGCTCCATAGTTCAGGGCTTCTACCTGATCGTAAATGGTGATGGAGGCCACTTTGGTTTCTCCGGGAATGTTGCCGCCAATCATCAATACCACTCCAAATTCGCCAATGGTGTGGGCAAATGACAGTACTATACCCGTAAGCAGTGCCGGCTTGATGTTGGGTAGTAAAACCTTGAAAAGGGTTATGAGCCTTGATTTTCCCAAGACATAGGACGCTTCTTTGAGAGAAGGGGGCAGGCTTGCAAGCCCTGACTGTATAGGGTGAACCATAAAGGGCAGGCTGTAAATGATCGATGCCACCACCAGGCCTTCGAAAGAAAAGACCAGTTGTAGTCCCAGGTGCTCGTTGAGCCAGCTGCCCACACTACTATTGGGGCTAAAGACCATCAAAAGGTAAAAACCCAGCACGGTAGGGGGTAGTACCAACGGCATGCTCACCAGGGTTTCAACTACAGGTTTCAGTTTGGTTTTGGTATGGGCCATCCAGGCCGCCAGAGGCAGAGCTACCAGCAGCAGCAGTAGTGTGGTTACTGTCGCCAGTTTAAAGGTCAATATCAGTGGTCCCCAGTCCATCATTCGGCAAGCATGATTTCATTGGTTTTGATCAAGGCCAGTACCTCCATGCCGGGTTGCAGTGTCAACTGAGAGCTGGCCCGGCTGGTGATGATGGCTTTTAATGGTCCGGAAGCTGTATCAAGCACAATACGTGTCAGTAGTTTTCCCTCATCTAGTTGTGTGATGACTCCGGCAATTCTGTTTTGCAGGCTTATGCCTGTTATGTCCTTCGTGCCAATGGCCACCTCTGTTTCTTTAAATATGGCCTTCACTGCTTTTCCCTCTGCCAAATATGCACAGGTAGCTGGTGTATCTATGACAATACATGAAAGCATGCCAGAAGCTGTTTCCAGCTTCACCAAAGACAATTGGCCTTCGGTTTGAATTTCTTTGATGGTACCAGTCAGACTGTTCATTGCTCAGCGGGCGTGTAGCCGAATTTATGCAATATCTGCTTTGCCGACTCAGAAAAAAGAAACTCGTAGAATTTAGCTGCCTTGAGGCTTTTACTTTCATCGCCATTTAACACTACGGCCCCCTGCGCTATGGGGGTGTAAAGACTATCAGCCACGGCTACCCACTTTCCGGTTGAGGCCAGGTCGGGAGACATGACTACAGCTTTGGCCGTAAAGCCAAATGTTGCCGCGCCTGTGCTCACAAATTGATTGACCTGTGCAATGCTTTCTCCATACACCAGTTGGTCTTGCCACAGACTATCGATGCCAAGTGCTGCCATGGCCTCTTGAGCAGCTTTTCCATACGGAGCGGTCTCCGGATTGGCCAGTGCTACATGCCTGGGTTCCAGGCTTGTCAGGTCATCCAGGGCTAGGTCTTGAAGGGTCCAGACTACCAGGTGCCCAAACGCATAGATTTTTGGAGTATTTTTAGTGAAGCCCTCCTTGAATAATGTCTCAGGATAGCTCATGTCGGCAGATACAAAGAAGTCGTATGGGGCACCCGCCATTATTTGTGCGGTGAGCTTTCCGCTGGAACTTACAATGGTCTCGCAGGCAATACCTGTTTCGCGGGTAAATTGCTCACTCAGTTCACTTATGGCAAATTGCATATTGGCAGCCGTGGCGATGAGTAAGCGCTCATTATTTTTGCCTGAGTTGCTGCATTGGGTCAAAAACAGGACTAAAGGTAACAGGAGGCAAACCTGAGCCAGAAACCGACATAATTGTCGCTTGAAAAAGATTTTATGATTATTATTAATTTTTGATATGTTTTTCACAATCGGAAAAATGTCGTTCAAACCTAAAAAGTACAAATAACAACAAATTATATTTGACAGTGACTTTACTCAAACAAGGCTTTATAAGTCCAAATAAAAGGAATTTGCTAAAATATCGTAGTAAAGTCATGTATAAGAAGATGAATTTTTTACTATTAAAAATAACTCATAATTTGCCACTATGACACAACCCAAAACACATCATGTCGGAGTGCTTACTGCCTACTACACCAAAAAGGGGAGAATTTGGTGGGTTGAGCAAGGTGATAAGCAGGAGACATTTAAATCCATCGAAGAGATGGTAGACAAATACCCTGAGCTTTTGGAGGTTGAAGCGATAAAAATGTCCGTAGAAAGAAGGGCCATGGCAAGGACAAAAACTACTCCGGTTACCTTGCAGGATGCCGAAAAAAGCGCGGATATTTTGACCAAAACTGTTACCTGCTATTATTGCTCTGGTAATGGAGAAGTAGCCTTTATGCCTTGTTCCAATTGTGGCGGAACAGGCAAAATCCACTTGTCTACAAGGGGACTTTGATTTTTAGTACTTTTTAAATGGTCATGTGTTTGGGAAATCGCGGGAAGGAAGGAAGCGACTACCTATTAAACATTAGAGTACATGACTGAATACTCAACTACCCAGGCGGAGGTGCTTATGCCCTCCAACGATTTACCTTCCGACATTTCCTTTTTCGAGAAAATCGGGTTCCGGCTCGATCAGATTTACCCGTCTGAAGACCCTGCTGTGGCACGAATGTCTGGCTTTGGTCTATTGATGCGGATAGAGCGTGGGCTGGATGTACCTACCCCTCGGCTTAATCTGCTATCTGAGAGTGAAGAGGAACGTGAAATGCAAGCACCAAATGGATGCATCGTTCGATGGAGACCTGCTGGTTATGAACTTGTTCGCCCAAAGACGATACATAAGTTTGAACTGAGGCAACTCAAAGACAATGCACCCTGGATCATTGGCAGAGCAGGCATGCATTATCGAGACTTGATTCCCGACAGGCTGGGCGGTAGCATCATTGCTTCGCACATCCGTATACCTGATGCTGGTCCTGTACCCGATGTGGTGCATTATCATACCATTGGTTTCCAACTCATTTACTGCTACCGAGGCTGGGTAAAGCTGGTATACGAAGATCAGGGGCCACCTTTTATTTTAAATGCTGGTGACTGTGTGACGCAACCTCCCAAGATCAGACACAGGGTGTTAGAGGCCTCAGCCAATCTGGAGGTGATAGAGATAGGTGTGCCGTCTGATCATATGACCACGGTAGACCATGAGATGGAGTTGCCGACTGAACATTATCGTCCCGAAAGGGAGTTTGAGGGGCAAGTCTTTTGTCATCATCAATTGAGCAAAGCCTATTGGCAAAGCAATGAAGTAGCTGGTTTTCAAAAAAGAGATACAGGCATTGCTAAGGCCACCAAAGGTCTGGCCGATGTTTGTGTACTAAAACCTAATGAAGGGGCGGCCATAGAGCCTCAAATACATCATGCCGACATCTATTTTTGCTTTGTCTTGGAAGGGAATGCCAGTTTAAAGGCTCAAAACAATGATCATCTTCTGAAGGCAGGCGATGCCTTCGTGATGCCTCCAGATGAATCATTTCTGTGGCATGATGTGAGTGAAGAACTTGAGTTGCTACAGGTTAGTCTCCGCTGAATTAAACCCCGATAGCGCGATAAACAATCTATTCCAGGCATATCTCACTTTTGCCAAAGTCTTTGGCGAAGGACTTAGGGGTGGTGCACTTCCTGATTCCCCGCCTGAACGGAACGGGCAGGTTTGTGATATGCACCTTCATTTCGATTTCTACACCAATATCCGGGTCGATACCATTTTATACTCTAGTATATTTATACTAAATTAAGTGCTAAATAACTGATTAGCATTGAGAAATACGCGTTCAGAGATTATTACTAAGTCAGTAGCGCTTTTTAATACCCGGGGCTTCTTTAAGGTGACCATCAAAGAGATAGCCGATGCCATGGGCATTAGTCCGGGCAATCTTACCTACCATTTCAAGAAGAAGGAAAATTTGCTGGAGGCTATACAGACGCAATTGCTGAAGGACACAGAGGGCATTATGGTGCCTGCCGACCAGGAAATAACACTGGCCCATTTTCAGGAGATGTTCGAAAAATTCTTTCTGGTACAACAGACCTATCGCTTTTACTTCATTGAGATCATTTACCTGCTGCAAGAGTATCCGGAGATTACCAAGGCTTACCGTGATAAAACCTCTTCTCGCTTTACCAATGCCCGCAAACTGGTTGATTACTACATCATGACCGGCCGGTTGAAAACTGAAGCACAAGCTGGTGACTATGATGACATGGTGCACAGTCTTTGGATGGTGAACACCTTCTGGACCTTGGGCACTGTATTGGCAGGTAATTATGGAGATGGTCGTTTTGCCAGTCCAATCAATTCATTATGGAAAATGTTGGCCCCATATCTTACTGAAAAAGGGCTTGAAGAATACAAGGCCTTACAGCCTGAACAATAAAGAATCAACTACTCAGAACCTGAAAAAAGCATGGCCGTACCCAATCCTCCTGCGCATATGTTACCCGCTAACCTGCCCTTGCCGGCACCTTTTGAAAATGTGGCAGCAGAGCGAGCTTACCTCAAAAAGAAGCTGACTGGTGCCTTTAGAGTTTTTGGGAAATTTGGCTTTTCTGAGGGCGTAGCCGGGCACATTACTGTTCGCGATCCTGAGCATAA
>Ga0316204_10001755_pt1 | contig 55014 bp, 49 predicted proteins | sample 6monrhotite_MG_2_FD_205661 | JGI IMG/M metagenome (GOLD analysis project Ga0316204, IMG submission 205661) | Microbial mat bacterial communities from mineral coupon in-situ incubated in ocean water Damariscotta River, Maine, United States -... | ecosystem: Environmental > Aquatic > Marine >... | reverse complement strand
CAGGGTTTTCATGGCCGCGACCGACAATGTCGAACGCCTGCACTAAAGGCACGCCTGAACTCATCATTGTCGCCATTTGGCGACTGAATATGGCAATATCTTTTGGCGTTATTTTTTTCTTGCCACCACCAAGTAACGGTTTTGATTTTTTCTTAACCTTAAGCGGCTTAACACCTTGGCGGCGCAGTTCAGCCTTGATAAGCACAGGGGTGCTACCCCGCATCTCACCTTTGGCACGATTTCCTCGTTTGTCGGTACCTTCCCAGACAAACGTTTCCTGCTGTTTTTTTGCTTTTTCGGCCATACTATTCCGTAATTACTCGGTTGATTTCTTCCAGACTTGTTAATCCCTGGCAGACTTTTTTAACGCCTGATTGGCGCAGATCTGGTATGCCTTCTTTTTGTGCCTGATCGGCCAACTGAATGGCGTTACCGCCCTCCATGATCAGTTTACCCATTTCTTCGGAAATAGGCATTACCTGATAAATACCTACTCGACCTTTGTAACCGTCAGTGCATTGGTCACAGCCCACTGGTTTGAATAGCGTAGCGTCTGAAACTTGCTCTTCAGTAAAGCCCTCTTCTAGCAACGCTTCAGCAGGAATGTTTGCAGGAGCTTTGCAGTGAGAGCAAAGACGTCGAGCTAGTCGTTGAGCAATAATTAACGATACGGCTGACGCAATATTAAAGGGTGCGACACCCATATTCATGAGTCGAGTCAAAGTTTGTGGACCATCATTTGTATGTAGTGTGGATAGCACCATGTGTCCTGTTTGAGCGGCCTTAATAGCTATTTCACCGGTCTCCATGTCTCTAATCTCGCCAACCATGATAATGTCGGGATCTTGTCGTAAGAAAGATTTTAATGCAGCTGAAAATGTAAGGCCAACTTTTGGGTTAACATTGACTTGATTGATACCTGGTAAATTGATTTCAGCGGGGTCTTCTGCTGTAGAAATGTTGCGCTCTGGTGTATTTAAAATATTTAAGCCAGTGTAGAGTGAGACAGTTTTACCACTACCTGTTGGCCCAGTCACCAAGATCATGCCGTACGGTTGGTGTAGCGCGTTCAAATATAGTTCTTTTTGTTCTGGCTCGTACCCTAATGCATCAATGCCGAGTTGTGCGCTGGATGGGTCGAGAATTCGCATTACGATTTTTTCACCAAACAGTGTTGGGCAAGTGCTAACACGAAAGTCGATGGCTCGATTTTTTGATATTTTTAATTTGATACGACCATCTTGAGGTACGCGTTTTTCTGAAATATCTAAGCGCGCCATAACTTTCACACGAGAAGCGAGTTTGATGGCCAAACTAATCGGGGGGGCTGCGATTTCAGATAAAATACCATCGGAGCGATAGCGAACTCGATATGTTTTTTCATAAGGCTCGAAATGTATGTCAGAAGCCCCTTTGTTTATTGCGTCTAGCAGTATTTTGTTAACAAAACGCACGATGGGCGCATCATCTACTTCAGTTTCTGGATTGTCTTGGTTGGAATCAGTTTCATCACCGCCAGTAATGTCTAAATCGTCCAGGTCCGCATCGTCTAGGCCATCCATGGTGGTGTCCATAGAATCGATGAGTTTAGTGATGGTTTTGCTTAATTTATCTTCTTCTACGAGAATGGTTTCGGTGTTGATGCCGGTAGCAAACTTGATTTCATCGAGTGCTTGCAGGTTAGCTGGGTCAGAAACAGCGACAAATAAGCGGTTTCCTCTCTTGTATAAGGGAACAGCGTTATGAGTTTTAATGAGTTTTTCATCGACAAGTTCCTTATCAATGAATTCGGTGTCAAAAGTGTTTAAATCGAAGAGGGGAACACCGAATTCGTCGGAGATAGATACAGCGACACTCAAACTGTTTGCCCCATTGATAACCAGCTGTTTCACATGGGGGATTTTATTCTCTTTAGCCTGCTGCTCAGCATCCTGTGCAGCCTTTTCATCGATCAACCCATCAATGATTAGCCTTTTAGATAAACCAGATAAGTTGGAATATTCCTTAGTTGTTGTATTCATGCTAGTTTCAGTCTTTTCGGCATTATGTCCTGCTAACTATGTCGACCTTAATCTCCAACCACTTTAATCTAAGTTGAGACGCGTCTCCATACTTTTTCTATATGAATGTAGTGACATCTAATAAGGTTGGGAAAAGAGTGTCTGAATATTTTTAAATTCTGTCTATCTTATGTTGCTAATTATATGCAGAGGGTCGGGCTTTGTTTTGAGTTTTCTAAGTAATATTAACGGGTGTGCCGAATATGTGTGTTAGTAAGTGATTTGGTAATTTAGTTAAATTAACATACGATGTGATGGACTGAAATATGGATAATAAGGTTATGGGAAAAAGTCTCTCTTTGGGTCGAGAATTGCCATTGGTTTCTATTGGGATGCCTATTTTTAATGAGGAACGTTTTGTCGAAGCATCCATTGCCTCGATATGTAATCAGAATTATCCAAATATGGAAATAATAATCTCAGATAACGCTTCTACGGATGGAACTGCTGTTATTTGCGAAAAATTTGCCGTAAATGACGAGCGTATTAAATATCTATGTAAAAAAAATAATGAAGGGGCGATGGCGAATTTCATATCGGTTCTTCGGGAGTCAAAGGGTGAGTATTTTATGTGGGCATCAGGACATGATTTATGGTCAGAAGGATTCATCAGCGAAGCGGTGGAATTGTTTCAAGCAAATGACTCTGCAGCGATAGTTTGTCCAAGATCTGAGTGGATAGATTCCGAAGGGCAGGTCTTGGAAAAAGTCTTTGGTGGGAGTGATACGAGGGGAATGGATAGTGTTGCTCGATTTTTTACTGTTTTTTTTGGGAATATGAACCCGATATTAGGTTTGATTCGTAAGTCATACCTGGATGAAATCAAGACTATACATAGCTGCGTGGGATCAGATTTGCTTCTATTGGAGGAGTTGTCTCTAAAAGGCGACTTTATTCATGCTAACGAGGCTAGCTGGAGTCGTCGCGAGTTTAGGGGGCAGGAGAGTTATGCTGAAAAGCTTAGACGGTATAAAAGTGTAAATTATAAACTGGCGGTTTCTAGGATTAATCGATACTTTCCCTTGCTGCGCTTGCCAATGGAGATCATGTCTATTGTTTTGAGATCGAATATTTCGGTGCTTGAAAAAATATTGATTACCTTTTCACTGATGCCATTGTTTGCGCTACGCTATATTTCTGGTAAACGCGCACATAAGTAAACTCAATGAATATAAATTTCAAAGCGATACTCAAATATATAAAATATTTCTATATCGCGGTTATTATTCCTTTTCTACTTTATTTCTTATGGGATGCGAGAGATTTTCTAGGGATACTATATGACGAGGCTGATTATCATTGGTTGGCCATTGCACTTGTTTTCTGGTGTGTATCCCATCTGGTGTCCCCGTTGTTACCCTTCTTGATTTTTGATAGGAAAATATCGCGTGTTACTTATTCTGAAATGCTAGAAATACATATTTCTATGCTGCCAGCGAGGTACATCCCTGGAGGTATATGGCATACAGTTGGGCGTGTTATGTGTTACAGAGGTTTGAGCATTCCTGCCCCACTTATTGCAAAGTTTTTAGTTATGGAGAATGCACTGGCAGTTTTTGTAACATTCTTGTTGGGGTGCTCACTTTTGCTATTATCACCCAGCCCAATTGCATCGAATATCTTGGTTCTAATACTAATTCTCGCAGCAATTGCGATTGTTTTTTTTGGAAAGCTATTGAGTATTTTCTCTAAAGGACAAGTGTTATCAAATAGTCGTTATTTTCTATGCGTTTTGGTAGTCACTTTATTTTGGATTGCTGCCGTTTTCTCTTTTATGGGGTTTTTCTCGGGGGTTTCTGTTATTCCCGAAAATTTAGGTGGGCTTGGGCTTGCTGGTGCCTATTTGATTTCCTGGGGCATCGGTTTTGTTTCGATTTTTGCACCACAGGGAATTGGTGTTTTTGAGTATATTCTAAGCTTTTTCTTAAACGAGGATGGGTTTGATAGTAAAGTCTTTGTGTTGGTGGCTTGTTTTAGATTGATAGTATTGGCTGCAGATTTTATTACCTTTCTTATTGGTTATGTATTGAGCTGCAATGTTCGTCGACTTGTGCTGTTCACAAGTGAAAAAGAAAGCGCCTAAGGCTAGCTGAGTATAGGCGCTAATATGTTGTTCCTTAATTAACTCAAGAAGTGCGTTTTAGATAACCTTGAGGTGCTGCGCTAATCATTAATTGGTTATCGATTTCTTGGTCTATTTCAAACTCAGGGTGAGTTTTTAAAAATTCCCACACTGCTGTTTTAGGATTGTCGCCTTTTCCCCAAGGGCGATCTGCTGATGTCTCATCAGGGGCATCTTCTATAATCGTATCGAAAACAATGCAGTAGCTGTTAACAGATGTAAGATTTGCATAGGCATTTAACTCGGCGAGTGCATGTGCGTGCGTGTGGTTGCTATCTAGGCTAATTAATATTCTTTTTTTACCTTTTGCGATTGAGTGAACCTCTTGAATAATGCCGCTATCGATGCTTGAACCTTGAATCATCGAAATACGTTTAAACATAGGGTGCGCTTCAATTTCTTTACGGTTGTGCTCTCTGATATCTATATCGATGCCTACAACTTTGGCGTCTTTAGGGCCACCGCAGGCAGCGTTAAGCTCTAATAACGATGCGTAGAATATTAGCGAGCCGCCGTGCGCTATGCCGGTCTCGATAATAAGATCTGGTTGAGTTCGCCAGATTATTTCTTGCATAGCGACCATGTCTTGGGGATATTGAATAATTGGTCGGCCTAACCAAGAAAAATTATATGAATATTTAGCTTTTAGAGAGGCATCGGTAAACGCGTTCTTGCTCGCGATGAGCGACGAATCTAGAGCGTTGTTGTTTAGTCTATCTTTTGTCTCTTGTTTAAATGTTTTCATGATCCACCGCGATATATTTGAATTGATTGCCGGTATAGGCTCTGATTTCGTCTAAATAGTTGCTGTTCATAATAAATATCACTGTCGAAGAATTCCACCGTCTTTGAGCTTCTTCTGGAGCGTAAACTAAGTGTCCGGTTACAGGTAAATAGGTGTTTTGTTTCTCTGGATTTATATCAACCACCATATCAATGGTAATGCCAGCGCGCGCCATAAATAACGAAAAAATAACGCCCTTGGATGCCGCTCCCCAAATAACAGTAGTTTGATCCTTGTTACTTGGGCTTGTTAAATCGCTGGTATTAACTGATGCAAGAAAGTTAGCAGGTAAAGTGACGTCATCAGTAAAATGGTAGGGTGGGAGTCTCAGGTTTTTCAAGTCGGCGACTATATATATGTATTGCCCGCCAAATAAGTGACCGGACTCAATAATCGTTGTAAATATTCGCCGGAAGTCTCTGATGGAAAAATAGTTTACGTGCTCGTAAAAAATATCAAACCAAGCATTATTATTACGTATCCAGTCAAAACAGGGGACTTCAATGTATATGCGTCCTTGATTATTGTTAGCATTTCTAATGTTGGCCAAAAATTCTACAGGGTTTTGGATGTGCTCTAATACGTGCCTTAATATTATTCCATCAGCGTGATAATTAATATTTGGGGTGAACTTTTCTTTAATTATGTTTGGATTAGTTCCTTCATATGCGGGATCTATTCCTGTTATTTTCAAACCCTGTTTTTGTAAACGCTCAAGAAAATAGCCTTTGCCACAGCCGACTTCAATTAATGTGTTTTTGTTGAAGTGGCTGTGAATGACGTGAGACACTTCCGTTAAGTGATTTTGAAAACGTAGACTATTGGCCTGTTCATTTTGATAATTCTCATCGTAGTGAATTATCCCGAGATCAAAGTCTTGGTTGAAAACGATACCTGTTGTCGGCGATTGCACGAGCGTAATATTGCCGCAAGTACAGTGTTGAGCCTCTGATTTATTGGCGTAGGTACGGTTTTGAAGTACCGGCAGATTCTTTGCTTGGTATATTATTTTAGCTTTAGTCATTGTGGCGCTAAACTCATGTCCAGTTTTTTTTTGTCTCCCCAAAATGCCATGGGCTCGTATTTAGGGTAAGGGTAGTGTCCAATATTTAATTCAATTTTATGTTTGGAGTTTCTTATTACTTCTTCGGCTAGTGCTCGAATAGATATAGGTTTTCCAGAGCAAATATTGACGACCCCGATGTTCTTTTTCTGTAATGCTAAATCAACGATGTGTTGTGCTGCTATGTTTACGGCTAAGTAATCACGCAACTGTTCTCCACCAGACATGTTGAAATAACTTTCTTTTTGTGATATTGCGTTACTTAATTGGGAAAAAAAAGACGTTGGTGATTGCCCGTCACCGTATAGATAAAAAAGTCGTCCCCAGGTTAGATCAAAGGTGCTTTGTGCTTGTAGATATTGCAACTGTTTACGAAGACTATCCTTCGCGAAGCCATAAGATGTATTGGGTTGCGTGGCTAGTGTTTCATTTAAGGAGCCAGACAACATGCCATATTCAAAGCATGTACCTGCGACAAAAAGTGATTGTAGCCCAGAATTTATCAGTGTTTTTAGAAATTGATAATGTCTTGGTACTTCTATTTCGAAGTGATGCAGGGATTGGTAGTTGGGTAGCCCCTCCCATGCTAAGTGTATGAGTACGTCGGGCTTCCCTAGTTGTTTGAAATTAATGGATTCTGTTTGTTTTATATCTAACTGAGCTATTACTATCTTGGTCGTCGAGGGAATAACAGGAGCGATGCTGTTTCGTGTTACGAGTGTGATGTTCACATCATGCTTACATAGTTCGGCTAGCACATGCCGTCCAATAAATCCGCTACCGCCTGTTAGCATGACATTAATCATTATTGTCATTCCTAATGTGGTGGCTAACGATGAAAGAAGTTAATGGATAGTATGGCATTTGAATTTGTATCGAGCTATAAGTTAATGGGCTTAAAGTCCGGGTAGGCAGTATCTCTGCTTGATATTATTCTTGTATCGGCCTTGGGCCATTGAATGGAAAAGAAGGGGTCATTCCATCTAATTCCTTTGCTGAAGTTTGCTTGGTATTCGGTAGACATTTGATAGCGCATCTCACATTTATTTTCTAATGTTTGAAAACCGTGAGCGAGTCCCCCTGGAATATATATAGATTTGTGTTCGTTAGCGTCTAAAACGATAGAGGACCATTGGCCGTAAGTTGGGGAGTTTTCTCTGATATCCAAAATGACGTCATATACCCGCCCCTGAGTACAGCTAACTACCTTTGTTTCTGAGTGGGGGGGGCTTTGGTAGTGCATACCCCTCAATGTGTTCTTTTGCTCCGAGTAGGAAATGTTGCATTGTTGTATCGACGGATTCAGTCCATGCTTTTTAAACTCGTCAGAGCACCAAGTGCGAGCAAAAAACCCCCGCTCATCAATATGAGGTTCGATCTCAATTACGAATGCCCCAGCTATATCTAATTCAGTGAATTTCATTTTGATAGTTCAATGGAGGGGATTGGTATTACGTGCTGCCCGCCCCACTCTCCTATGTAATCTGTTTCTTCGATTATTTCTGTTTTTAGGTTCCAGGGCAGAATCAATAAAAAATCAGGTTTCTTTAGTTTTATCTGGTCAGGGCTGAAGACAGGGATTAAGCTCCCAGGTAGATATTTATCTTGTTTGTGAGGATTTTTATCAACAGTAAAGTCAATCAAGTCAGGCCCTATCCCGCAATAGTTTAGTAGCGTATTTCCCTTGGCCGGGGCTCCATACCCAACGACAGACTTCCCTTCCTCCTTAGCTTTTATAAGAAAGCTAAGTAAATCTCTTTTGACCTTGGCCGCCTGATCTCCAAATTTTTCGTAGGAGTCCAAGCTTGTTAGGCCAAAGTCAAATTCTAGTTTTAGTAAGTTTTCTACATTTATACTAGGTGATATTTTGTCGTTAGATTTGTGTTTAATATAAATGCGCAATGAGCCACCATGAGAGTTTAATTGCTCAACGTCGTAAATAGATAATTCATGTTTTTCGAAAACTCTTATCGCGCTGGTTAATGATAGATACGAAAAGTGCTCATGATATATAGTGTCAAATTGATTGCCTTTTATTAGCTCAAGCAAATGAGGGAATTCAATGGTAATGGACCCCTTTTCATCAAGCAGTATCGACAGACCTTCGACTAGACTATTTATGTCTGGTACGTGAGCTAATACATTGTTTGCGATAATTAAATCGGCTTTGCCATTGGTTGATACAAGTTCGTTGGCGGTTGCCATGTTGAAAAACTTACTGATGGTTGGTATGCCTTTTTCCATAGCGATTTTGGCTACATTTTTTGCGGGTTCTATGCCTAGTACGGGTATGTTTTTATTAGCAAAGTATTGTAATAAATAGCCATCATTACTCGCAATTTCTACGACGCTTGATTTTATGCCTAAAGAAAATCGTTTTGACGCCATATTGCAGTAGTTTTCAGCATGCTTCAGCCAGGAAGTTGAATACGAAGAGAAATAAGCATAATCAGAAAAAATATTTTCAGGTGCTTGGAATTCATCTAATTGGACTAAGTAGCACTGACTACATACATAGGCGTGTAGTGGGTAATAGGTTTCCGCTTGTTGAAGCTGGTCGTGGCTAAGGTATGAGTTCGATAGGGGAGACATCCCTAGATTAACAAAAGTATTAACCAGTGTTGTGCCACAACATCGACATGAAGGAGAGTTAACCATGCTGTATTCGTTCCATAAATGCATTGATTTGTTGTTCGGAGATGCTTAATGCACTCATCTTGTTATGGTGAGAAAGGTACCATTGCGTCGTCCAACTGATGGCTTGAGTAATACTAAGCGTGGGATGCCAGTTCAATTTATTGGCAGCAAGACTGCTATCAAGTGCCAGTGTTGATGCTTCGTGTACCTGGTGCATATCGGTTGCAGGAAGTTCAATGTCTATTTTGCAGTTAATATTTTTTTGGATATGCTCAATAATTTTGGATACAGGAATGAGAGCGTCATTATTTGGCCCAAAATTCCAGGCCTGAGCGTATTCTTTTCCATCTAACGATATTCTTTGCGCTAATACTAAATAACCACAAAGTGGTTCTAGTACATGCTGCCACGGACGTATGCTATTGGGATTTCTAATGGTCGTTACAAGTCCTGCCAAATGACTCTTTATTATATCGGGTATTAGGCGATCTTTAGCCCAATCGCCACCACCAATAACATTGCCTGCTCGTGCAGTGGCTACGATTCCATCGTTATAGAATGATTTTTTGTAGGATGCTGATACAAGTTCCGCGCAGGCTTTGCTGGCTGAATAAGGGTCATGTCCTCCCAATTTGTCACTTTCTCGATAGGGCCATACCCAATCGAGGTTTTCATAACATTTATCCGTAGTGACAATGATGATAGATTTTATGCTAGGGGTATTTTTGCAGGCTTCAAGAATGTTGGCTGAACCAATAATGTTGGTTGAAAGTGTTTCGATGGGCGCTGCGTAGGATTCTCTAACCAGTGATTGAGCTGCAAGGTGAAATACGACCTCTGGATTTACGGCGTCTACGAACTCTTTAAATTTAGACAGATCCCGAATGTCACCTTCGTATGAATCGTCAATAATCTCGTCGATGTTTGCTTCTTTGTATAAGCTTGGTGTTGTCGGGGGCTTAGTTGAATATCCGTAAACTTGCGCATTAAGCATCTTGAGCCAGAGGGATAGCCAGCTGCCTTTGAAGCCTGTGTGGCCAGTGATAAGGACTCTGCGCCCACACCAAAAGCTAGTGTTAATTACCAAATTTTCCATGGTGCTTTACCTGCATCCCAAATGTCACGTAATAAGCGAAGCTCATGTAACGTATCGACACATTGCCAATAACCTTCATGCTGATAAGCAACTAATTGTTTGTCCTGAACTAGGCGCTGGCAAGGTTCTACCTCCCATGAGGTAGTATCGTCGTCTATGTAATCAAGCGCTTCGGGTTCTATAACAAAGTATCCGCCATTAATGAGTGGGCTATCAGATTTTTTTTCGTTGAATGCCGTGACTTGGTTGTTGTGTAGTTTAAGTACGCCAAACCGTTGTGGGGGAGTTACCGCCGTAACTGTTACCAGTTTACCGTGGCTTTTATGGAAGGCTAATAGCTTCTTAAGATCTACGTTTGAAAGTCCATCACCGTAAGTGAAAAAAATAGGACCATTGATGAAAGGTTGAAGTCGTTTTAGTCTTCCCCCTGTCATAGTGTTTTCACCGGTGTTTACCAAATCTACATTCCATTGCTCTTTGGCTGGGCTAAGTGTATCGATCAGTCCAGAATGTAAGTCGATGTTGAAGTCTGATTCAATTTGAGGATAGTGAAGAAAATAACGTTTTATTACCCCCCCTTTATAGCCTAGCGCAATTGAAAAATCGTTAAAGCCTTGGGAGGAAAATAATTTCATTATGTGCCAAAGCAATGGTCTGCCACCGACATCGATCATTGGCTTAGGAATAGCTGAGGTTTCTTCGGATAGGCGCGTGCCATAGCCACCGGCAAGTATTATCGTTTTCATAGCGTATTTAAACCATTTATTTTTTTAAATGTTAATCACGTTTTGTTTTGCGCTGGTCCTCTTCGACACCTTTGTAGTGAAGCGAGGATATTTGTTCAGAGACTATTCCGATTAAAAAGGTGATTAGGGACGACATGAATAATACTGCACTCATATTCGTGAACCGATGATAGTTTACATAAGTGTAGCCGTAGTAGGCTAGAGCGATAGTAAATAGACTTAGGCTTATGGGTAGAAAGAACCTCATGGGTGAGAATAGGGCACCAATTTTTAATATGATGACTAAAAACTTAAGTCCGTCTTTTATGATTTTTATATGGCTTTGACCATCACGTTTCTGTGCAGATATTGGAACGTAAGCTACGGCAAGGCCGGAGCGGAAAAATGCCATCGTGCTTGTTGTCGGATAAGAGAAGCCATTAGGTAATAGATATAGGAACTTTTTGAAATGGCGAGCCCTAACTGCGCGAAAACCAGAGGTTAGATCTTGAATCTTATGGCCGGTCATTAACGATGCAAGCCGATTAAATGCAGTGTTGGCGACCAGACGATGAAAGTTTGCATGTGTCTTTGATTTTCGAGCACCAACAACCATGTCATAGCCCATGTTGATTTTATGTAAAAGTTTTTCTATATCTTCAACTTTATGCTGCCCGTCTGCATCCATGAATAACAGTATCTCGCCAGCGGCAGCTCTTGCGCCTGTTTTAATCGCAGCGCCATTGCCCATGCTATATAGGTGTGAAATGACTGTTGCACCATGCTGTGTAACAACGTCTGCAGTTGCGTCGGTTGAGCCATCGTCGATGATGAGTATTTCAGCGTTGGGATAGTCTTCACGCAATGCTGGGAGTATTCGGCTTAATCCGAGCTCTTCATTTTTTGCAGGAATGATGATGCTTAGCTGGGGCCCAATAGTCATAATGTTATTTCGTGTCCGGTTTTGCGGTTAAGGTTGTATGTTCTTGTACGCGCATATTTAGTCGTTAACGGTCATAAATTATAACTCAGAGTTACCCTAAATTGGTGTTGTCGCGCCAGCTTGAGCAAGTTTATTCCACAGCTTGTTGTGCTGTCGAGGCTTCATCAATGAGATCCTGGAGTTGGTTTATCTTACTTCTCTCTGTAATTAATTGGCCTTGTTTAGTCGATCTAATGAATGATAACGTCGCCTTTGCCTCGACTAAACGGTTGAGTGAAATTAGAAAATCCGTCTTTTCATAGAGAGCCTGAACAAGCGTATTGTCGATTTCAAAAGCTAAGTCATAACTATTTAAAGCGGTTTCTACATTATCATTGAGTAAGTGTGTTCGTGCATTCATCATTAGTAGATAGGTAGTATCCGTCTGATTGCTATTTCTCTTTGTGCTAATTAGAGCACTCTCGGTAAGTTTGATTAAATCGACTGCATTTAGTGGGGGGCAGCCATTGGTGAATTTTCGTTGAATGAGGATGTCAATGCCTGAAAGCGCATAGGGCGTAAATTTTTCGTTTGAAAGCTTCTGTTGGGCCGCCTCTATTTGCTGCTTAGGGATTTCATCGGTGTAGCAGTAAGCCAATATTTTATGCAAAGGCACTCCGGGTTCGTGGGGCGCTATATTTTCTGCAGCCCCTAAGAACTTGAACGCATTCTCTACATCACCGCGTTGAAGTAGCAGGTTGGCGAGAGCACTGTTGGCTCTGACCGAATTTGGTCGGTCCATTTGGGTAACGATGCGAAGTGATTCTGTACTCGACCAAACCGTTGCGCGTGAGAATGTTTGGCTGCCTAATATGATGATGATGATAATGAGCAAGCTGGTAAATGCGAATGCTTTTCGTACGGATGTGTGAGGTATCATCTTCGCCGTGTAGTAGCCAAGAGGAAGTAAGAGTCCATACATCGCCAAATAGTTTCGATGTTCAAACACCATTTCCAGGGGAAATATTGTCGATTCTAGTAAATGAGATAGAAAGAACCAATAAATTCCAAAAGCTAATATCGGGTGTTTTTTTCTTAATGCGTAGGCGGCTGCAAGGATTGTGACTATTGCCAGTATTGAGAGTAGGGTGCTTAGGTCTAAGCTTCGTGTGACGGGAAAGCTATCATGGAATAGGCTCATTTGGCTTAGTGATGGTAGTAAAATTAGCTGAATATAAAAGAGTACGACATGTGTTTGTGTTAATAGTCGCTCTGATAAATCAAAGTCTCTAACTTGATAGCTGACCAAAAGCTGTTCGTGGTGCGTAATAAAATATAAGGCACCGAGCGATATTGGAATAATTATCCACAAAGATTGAAACGCAGCGAGATGTTTGAAAGCTTTGCTAGACAATGATTTCCTGGAAAATATAAATAGCTCTAGCGCAATAACGTATAAGGGAATAAGAACCCCGTTTTCTTTGCTAAATAACGCGAGAGGGATAAAAACTGACAGGCCGAGAACACCCAGCCAAAATACTTTGATATTGTCTGTTGCTAATGCTTGTCGCCCGATGACGTAGCTGAGAACTGCAGCGGCAGAAAAAAGAATGGCGAGTTGGGCCATGCGTTGGACGGCGTACATGACTGTGCTGACGTTAAGCGGATGAATTAACCAAAGCAGGGCTATAATTCCTGCGATGATCCATGACTGATGTTCAGTTAATCGTGGTTTGATCTCTTGTAAAACGCGAAGAGTAAGCCAGAACAATAGTAAACCAATAACACAGTGTATCATTAGGTTTGTGTATTTAAAGGCGTAAGCGCTGGGCCCACTGAAATGTTGTGTTAGGGCTAGGCTTAATGCTGATATGGGTCGACCAAGGATTCCGCTGGTGTTGCTTGCTGCTACGTTGAGTAGCGATTCAACATCCAGCGTTTTAAACTCTAAAGGACTGATGTTGTGTCTATCATCAAGAAGAAATGGGCCACTTAATCCAGGCCAGAAAAGAACTAGCGTAACTATTATTAGGGTAATAATGAGGCTGCTAGCGATGATAGCGTCGCCAAAAGCTTTTGAGGTTTTCATGGGAGATTTAGTGGGGGTAGTTTGGGGCTACGTGATTGTAGCCCCAGGTGTTCTTTTGCTATTTGTATTAACGACAGCTAGCAGGAACATATTTTGTGCCGGCACCTGCTGCACAATCCCAATTAATTGTTCCACCAGCATTTGTTGTTGGTGTTAATGTAATATTAACCGCTGTTCCTAAACCCGCAGCCGTGCTTCTTCCCGTGATAGTTACTACGCCCGTGTTGGCATAGCTCAAGCTTGAAACGTAAGTAGAGGAAATGTTAGCGCTAAAGCCCGCAGCTGTTGCCGTGCCTGGGAACCCTCCATTGGTTATCACATATTCACTCACTGCTGTTTTTACTGGACCGCCGACGGCAATCAGTTCAGAAACTTTCGAACGAGTCATATAATCGCTGTACGCTGGAATCGCCACTGCCGCTAAAATACCGATGATCGCTACAACGATCATTAATTCGATGAGTGTAAAACCTTTTTGTACTTGTTTCATGGTGTATCTCCTATGCCTGGATTTTTGAAAAACTTTTATGGAGCGCTAGCTCAGTGCTCTTCGCCTTCCCTTATCGGTCGAAATTTATCGAACCTTTAGGGTTAGAGGCGAAGATAGTTTTTGTCGCCTCGTGAAGCATATACAAGCAGCTAGCGTGCCAGCTTTTTGGTAAAAAACATTTTCCTGCTTTTTACGCAGTTTTATTCCCTCAAGTTGAGAATTATGTCACATAATTCTCAACTTGGAAGGGTCTAAATCGGGCTTGTGGAATAGTGTCGCCGTTTGTGGACGGTCCAATAATGGGGCTAAGCGGTAGTTTGTGACAGAAATGGTCACTTAGTGACGTGGAAGGTGACCAGGAAGGGGTTATTCGATGCCAAATTTCTTGATTCGATAGCGTAGCGCTCTAAAGCTAATGCCAAGCAATTTGGCAGCGGCCGTTTTGTTGTAGCGTGTTTGCTCTAGGGCTTTGATGATGGCGACTCGTTCTTGGTTCTGTATATAAGGTTCGAGTGCATTGTCTTGCTGTTTTGTGATTGTCGTGGTGTCGTTGTCTGGGGCTGAGGTCGGTAGCATTAAGTCGTCTACTTTAATCTCATTGCTTTCGCATAAGGTCAAGGCGCGCTCGATAATGTTTTCTAGTTCGCGCACGTTGCCGGGAAAGCTGTATTGTTGCAGCGCTTGTTGTGTTTCAGTGGCGAGACTGTGTTCTGGTAGTTGATTTTGTTGTGTGAATTTTGTTAGAAAAAAATGGGTAAGCGGGATGATGTCTTCTTTGCGTTCGCGCAGGCTGGGGACGGATAGTTGAATTACATTAATCCGATAGAATAAATCTTGGCGAAAGCTTGCTTCTTCAACTAGTTTACTTAAATCTTTATGTGTCGCACTGAGTATACGTATATCTACGGATATCTCTTTATGGCCACCGATGGGGCGTATGCACTTTTCTTGGATCGCTCTTAACAATTTCACTTGCATGTGCAAAGGTAGGTCGGCCACTTCGTCTAAAAATAAGGTGCCTCCTTCTGCGGCTTGAAATAATCCCATCTTGTCGCTATTGGCACCGGTGAAGCTGCCTTTGACGTGACCGAATAACTCGCTTTCCATGAGTTGTTCTGGAATGGCTCCGCAATTAACGGCGACAAATGGTTTTGCCGCTCTTGGGCCATTGGCATGAATTAGTCGTGCGACAAGTTCTTTGCCCGAGCCTGACTCTCCGCTGATGTAAACAGGGGCTTGGCTGCGAGCAAGTTTGTTGATGGTTGCACGAATTGCCTGCATGGGCTCTGAATCACCTAATAAGGTGTTTTTTTGTGGTGGTGTTTTTTGGGGGGGGCTGGTGGTGTCGGATATATTTAATGAGGTGGTAATAAGATTTCTTAGGGTTTTTAAGTCGATGGGTTTGGATACAAAATCAAAGGCACCGTCTTTTAGTGCGGTGATTGCTGCTTCCATATTGCCATGGGCGGTGATGACGGCCACGGGTAGTTGAGGGTGGTGCTGTTGAATATGTTTAACAAGATCAAGGCCGGTGCCATCAGGAAGTTTCATGTCGGTCAGGCAGAGGTTGAATGTGTGTTGCTGAAGTAGTGTTAACGCTTGTTGGTATGTTTCAGCGCGCTGGCATGTTATGTCCATTCTGCCAAGAGTGAGTTCAAGTAGTTCGAGAATATCGGGCTCATCGTCAACGATTAGGGCAGTGTAGTGGGTGCTCATGCTTATGCCGCTCTGCGACGTCTTGGGTCAGCGAATGTTACTCGAAAACAACTGCCGCCAGTGTCGGCTGCTAAATAACTTAAGCGGGCGTTGTTGCATTCACTGAGTTCTCTGGCGATATATAGCCCAAGTCCTGTGCCTTTGGCTTCTGTTGTAAAGAAAGGCTCAAAAATATGGTTGAGTGTTTCTGCAGCGATGCCGGGGCCGTAGTCAATTACATCGATATGCGGTGCGTGAGCATTGGCTGAAATGCCTGCGATAATTTGGAGTCGTGCTTCGTTGGTGTGGTTTAGGCTGTGATGAGCACCATTTTGACATAAATTCCAAAGGACTTGGTGTAGTTGGTTGGGGTCGAATTGTGCGGGAAGGTCTTCGCATTCGATCTTTATGTCAATGTTGCTATGCGGGATGTTTTGGCTGACACAGAATTCGTCGATAAATGTCGTCAGCCAGGTGTTTAACTGAATGGTTTCGGGTAGTGATTGTTGTCGTCGACCTAGTTGTAAGACGTTCTCGATAATGCGATTCATACGAGCAGAGTTGGTGCTAATTATTTCGGTAAGGCGAATATCGGTTCGGTCCATGTTGGGCGATTCGGCTAACAGTTGCCCTGCGTGACTGATAGCGCCGAGTGGGTTGCGAATTTCATGCGCAATGCTGCCAGCCAATCGGCCTAGAGAGGCGAGCTTTAATTGCTGGGCATGGTGGGCCATGGCGGTAGTGTCTTCAAGAAAGATAATTGTCCCGGCATCTTTGTCTAATGCGGCAAAACGAGGCAGGACTTCGGCTATTGCCGTTGTGGCTCTAAATTGGCTGGGTGTATGGCTGCGATCATTGGCCCAAAGTTCATATTGGTCTGCCAGCTGGGGACAGGCCTGTTGTAATGTTTGTTTGTGCTCTATGGGGGGGATGTTGAGTAGTTCGCGGGCAGACTCGTTAGCAACCCATACTCTTGCGCTGGCATCGGTGACGATAATGCCAGTTTGCATGTGTTGCATTATGTATTGGGCCGTTTGTTCCATGTTGGCCAAGTCAACGCCGCGCTGTAAGGCAAGTGCTTCACTCGCTCTTACTCGTTTTGCTAAAGCATGGGCTAGAATCGCTGTGGCAAAAAAGGCCGCGCCAAGTAGTCCGGCGTGAGTGTAGGCCGATGCGCTGAGTGGATGGGTTAAATTGAAGTACACGTGCTGAGATAGCATGGTGAGTGTTGCAATTGCGGCAAACTGGAGTGCTGTTTGGCCGGCAAGAAGTACGCTACCGCCGGCAACAGCCCCAACCATTAACATTCCGACTCCGCTTTTTACTCCGCCGCTTGAATGCATAATAAGTGTAATGGCGATAATGTCGATAATAACGACAAAATACACCAGGCTGTGGAAGCTGGGTTTTCGCTTTGATATGGCGACCGAGGTGGCTACGCAGCTTCCCAGATAAGCAATCGAGGTGATTAAAAATAATGTCGGATAAAGTTCGCCTATTGGCTTGTAGGTAAAGTCAGCAAGTCCGACGATTAAGAATAGGGTGGAAAGTGTAAGGCGATACAGGTTAAACAGGCGTAGGGGATTCCAGGTGTTTCTTATATCCAGTTCGGTCTCCTCTTGATTGTCCCTGAGATGAGTTTGCGTCATTCGCTCTTGTTTCGGTTGAGTAGTGCTGAATTTATGTTGCCAGTATTACCCTATAGGGTATATCGGTATTTATTATTACAACTCAAGTTTATGTGTCTTATTGTTGCTTGTATTCCTCTGCATGAGAGCGGGAGCAAAAATAATGCTCGTTGACCTTGATCGCATCTACGCTGGGGATATGAACACCACAGTGCGCGCACGGAATAATTTCGTCTGTTGTGTGCTGTTTGATGGGCTTGGCTTGATGTCTTGCTTTGAGTTTGCGCTGGATGCGTTTATAGAATGATACAACAATCCAAATAATGGCGATTGCGATAATAAGGCGAAAAATAGGCATAATATTTTTATGATGCTCTGCTGGATAGACTAACGCGTTAATGGGTTCGGCTAATAGAAAATTCGGCCAGAGCGATCAAGGCATCTTTGTATTTGTTTTCGGGTAGTGATGCTAGCGCGGTTATTGCGTTGCTGGCCTCTACTCGAGCCATCTCTGCCGTATAGGTGATAGCGCCAGTTGCATGAATAGTGGCGAGTATTTGTTCAATATCATCAAGCCCGCCTTGTTCGATGGCTTGGCGGATCAGCTGGGCTTGGTTTGCGGAGCCGTGTTTCATTGCATAAATAAGTGGCAGCGTCGGCTTGCCTTCGGCAAGATCATCGCCCACGTTTTTCCCCATTTTAGTGCTGTCCGCGCTGTAATCGAGTACGTCGTCAATCAGTTGAAAAGCTGTGCCAAGATGCATGCCGTAGGTGGCCATCGCCTGTTCTTCCTCGATGGCTCTGTTGCTAATGATGGCGCCCAGCTGGGATGCTGCCTCGAACAATTTTGCTGTTTTAGAGTGAATTACATCAAGGTAGCGCTGTTCGGTGGTGTCAGCATCGTTGCAGTTAAGTAGCTGCAGAACCTCTCCTTCTGCGATGGTGTTGGTGGCATGAGCCAAAATTTCCATAATTCTCATGCTCTTAAGTTCCACCATCATTTCGAATGAGCGGGAGTAAAGAAAGTCGCCAACGAGCACCGCCGCTTCGTTACCCCAGACATTATTGGCTGTTTCGCGGCCGCGACGCATATCTGAATCATCAACCACATCGTCGTGAAGTAGGGTGGCGGTGTGAATAAACTCGACAATGGTGGCGATACTTATATGGTCATCACCCTGGTAGCCAAAGGCCTTGGCTGACAGCAGTGCCAGCAACGGGCGAAGCCGCTTCCCGCCACTATTTATTATATAATGGCCCATCTGGTTAATTAGGGCGACGTCGGAAGACAGGCGTGTCTGAATTAATTTATCAACCGCCCTCATGTCGCTATCGAGTAAAGCGATCATTGACTCAAGGCTGTGCTGTGAGTCAGTGCTGGATGGTGTGGCTTGTGAGTTGTTTTGTATAAGCATTCGGCAATTCTAGAAGTGAATGGACAATAGTGGCAAGCCATTCTAACCTAAGTTTGGATTTGACGAATAGTCTCGGTAGGGTTAAACTCCGCGGTCTTTGGTAGCGCTTTGGTTTTCACCCTGTGTCGAAACAGTGGCGCTGGGCATTAGAAACACTTAAATTTTCATAAGAATTTGGAGAATACGGCATGTACGCTGTGATTGTCTCTGGCGGTAAACAGCATCGCGTCTCTGAAGGCGACGTTTTGCGTGTTGAAAGCCTAACTGCAGAACAAGGTTCTGCTGTTGAACTAGATAAAGTATTGATGGTTGCTGATGGTGATGACATCAAAATTGGCGCGCCTTATGTTGATGGTGGCAAGGTGACTGCGACTGTTGAAAGTCATGGTCGTGGTGATAAAGTTAAAATCATCAAATTCCGTCGTCGTAAGCACTCTCGCAAGCAGATGGGCCATCGTCAAAATTACACTGAACTGAAAATTACTAGCATCGCTGCTAGCTAATCTCGGGTAAACACAGAGGTATTTCGAAATGGCTCATAAGAAAGCTGGTGGTAGTACTCGTAACGGTCGCGATTCTGAAAGTAAACGCTTAGGCGTTAAAGCTTTTGGTGGGCAGGCCGTGACTGCGGGAAGCATTATTATTCGTCAACGTGGCACTCGATTCCATCCTGGGTTGAATGTAGGTTGTGGTCATGACCACACCTTGTTTGCCAAGCAGGATGGCGTGGTGTTGTTTGAGCGCAAAGGTCCTAAGGCTCGCAAAACTGTGAGCATTGTACCTGCCGCTTAAATCAAATAAAGCGCGTTGTTGAAGGAAAGACCCCGTCTTTAACAAGGCGGGGTCTTTTTGTTTATGGGTCCAAAGGTTCTGTGAGTTACCGCCATGAAATTTGTTGATGAAGCTATTGTTAGAGTCCAGGCCGGGGATGGTGGGAACGGTTGTGTTAGTTTTCGCCGTGAAAAATTTATCCCTTTTGGTGGTCCTGATGGTGGTGATGCGGGTGATGGGGGGAGTGTTTTCTTTGTTGCGGAGCAGAACCTGAACACCTTGATTGATTTTCGTTTTGAGCGAGATTTTCGCGCTAAGCGGGGCGAGAATGGCCGAGGTGCTAATTGCAATGGTGCGGCTGGTGATGACATGTATATTCGAGTGCCGGTCGGTACGATTGTTACTGACGAAGACACCGAAGAGGTGATTGGTGATTTGGTCGAAGCCGGTCAAGTGCTGATGGTTGCCAAGGGTGGCTGGCATGGCTTGGGCAATGCGCGCTTTAAAAGCAGTACCAATCGAGCGCCTAGGCAGGCCAGTAATGGCACGCCTGGTGAGGTGCGTCGCCTGAAGCTAGAGCTGAAATTGCTGGCTGATATTGGTTTGCTAGGTATGCCTAATGCGGGTAAGTCGACATTAATTCGCTCCATTTCTTCGGCCAAGCCTAAGGTGGCTGATTACCCATTCACGACCCTTTATCCTAATTTGGGGGTAGTTAAGGTCGATTATGAGCGCAGCTTTGTCGTGGCGGACGTGCCTGGTTTAATCGAAGGCGCAGCGGAAGGTGTTGGTTTAGGTATTCAGTTTTTGAAGCATTTGTCTCGAACAAGCTTTTTATTGCATATGGTGGATGTGGCTCCTTATGGTGAGTTCGGTGATCCCGTTGAAAACGTCCAAAAAATTGAGGCAGAGTTGGTTAAGTTTAGTGAGGAGTTGAGCGGGCGTGAGCGCTGGCTTGTTCTAAATAAGCTGGATTTGTTGTCTGAGGCTGAGGCCGAGGAGCGCTGCCAGAGCATTATTGATAGCCTGGATTGGAAGGGGCCGGTATTTCGGATATCGGGCATTACCAAGCAGGGTACCCAAGAGTTAGTGTATAAAATCATGGATAGGCTCGAGGAGCGTCGGGAAGAGCAGAAGTAGTCGTGCTCGAGTTGTTGTGTTGTCGGGGTTGTGAAGGATGCAGGTTCAATGACAGGAAAATATCGGGGTCAGCTTTCTAAATCTCGTCGCTGGGTTGTGAAGGTTGGTAGTTCGCTTGTTACGGATGATGGGCGTGGACTCAATGAGTCGTTAATCGCCTCGTGGGCTGAGCAAATTTTTCATTTGCGTCAGTCTGGGGTAGAGGTTGTTTTGGTGTCTTCGGGGGCGGTTGCTGAAGGGATTAAACGAATGGGTTGGGATGAGCGACCTAAAGAGTTGCATCGACTTCAAGCAGCGGCGGCAGTGGGACAAATGGGCTTAATTAGGGCTTATGAGTCTTCTTTTCGTAAATATCAAATTCAAACAGCACAAATTCTTTTAACGCATGATGATCTTGTTGATCGCCGACGTTATCTTAATGCGCGCAGTACCCTATTGTCTTTGTTGGGTATGGGGGTTGTGCCTGTGGTCAATGAGAACGACACCGTTGTTGTTGATGAGCTTCGCTTTGGTGATAACGATACGCTTGCCGCCCTGGTTGGGAATTTGGTAGGGGCTGATGCAGTCGTGCTTTTGACTGATCAGTCAGGTATGTATGAGGACGACCCACGGCGGAATCCGAATGCTGCATTTATTTATGAGTGTTGTGCCGGCGATGCTGGGCTTGAACGCATGGCGTCCGGTGGTGGTGTGGGCAAGTTGGGTCGAGGTGGCATGCTAACTAAGGTGCGTGCTGCTGAAAAGGCTGCTAGGTCTGGCGCTTTGACCTTGATTGCATCAGGTCGAGAGTCGGGTATTTTGCAGAGGGCTTTAGCCGGCGAGCGAGTTGGTACCTTGCTTATTCCTTCTAAAGAGCCGATTGCAGCACGCAAATGTTGGATGGCGGATCATATGCAGCTCAAGGGCAGGTTGATGTTGGATGATGGGGCTGTGCGGGGGGTGCTTCATGGGGGGAGGAGTTTGCTATCTGCTGGTGTTGTGAGTGCCGATGGTGCCTTTGGGCGTGGTGATTTGGTTGCTTGTTGCGATGCGAGCGGAAAGGAGTTTGCCCGTGGTCTGGTTAATTATGCGGTTGATGAGGTTGACAAGATTAAAGGATTATCTGCTGATAAGATTGAGTCTGGGCTAGGGTATGTTGATGAAGAAGAATTAATTCATCGGGATAATTTGGTGTTGATGTAAGTTTTTCTCGATTTTGGGCAATAAAAAAGCCAGCTTAATGCTGGCTTTTTTATGTAAAGCGAAAAGCTTACGCCATTGCTTTGATTTGTTTGTTTATACGGCTCTTATGGCGAGCTGCTTTGTTTGGGTGGATCAAGCCTTTGCCAGCTGCGCGATCAATAGCTGGAATCGCTTTAGCGAAGGCAGCGCTAGCGTCTTCTTTAACGCCTGTTGCAATTGCTTTTAGAGTGTTCTTAATATAAGTACGCGTCTCGGAACGCTGACCAGCGTTACGCTGACGATGTACTTCCGCTTGACGGGCGCGTTTTTTCGCTTGTGCAGAGTTAGCCAAGGTAAAGCTCCTTACTAGAATTCTTAAATAGGTCTAAATAGGCCATAGGGCCTTGAGGCGGGCTAATATCCTAGATTCGAGGCTGTTTGTCAAGTTCAGCAATGAAATATCTTGGATGCCTTCTTAATATATAGCGCGTAGAATCACTGCCTGCCCAATCAGCATTATAATAAAAGAGCGTATATGAGTAGAAAATTACTGCAGTCTACTGCCGTAGTTAGCGGGATGACTTTTTTGTCCCGCATCTTTGGATTTGTCCGTGACATGGTTGTGGCACGTGTGTTTGGTGCTGATGAAGCGACAGATGCATTCATTGTGGCGTTTAAAATTCCCAATTTTCTTCGGCGCTTGTTTGCCGAAGGCGCGTTTGCACAAGCCTTTGTTCCCGTGTTCTCCGAATACAAAACTCAGCGAGAGCATGACGAGGTTAAAAGGCTGGCCGATGATGTTGCCGGTACCTTGGGCGGTATTTTATTTCTGCTGTCGCTGGTCGGTGTATTTGCCGCCCCTGTCATTGTCATGATTTTTGCGCCAGGTTTTATTGATGATGAGGGTAAGTTCAATTTAACCAGTGACATGTTGACCATTACCTTCCCTTATATTTTGTTTATTTCGCTGACCGGTTTTGCGGGAAGTATGCTAAATACCTATGAACGATTTGCGGTACCGGCATTTACCCCTGTCCTATTAAATATCATCTTGATTAGTTTTGCCCTTTGGCTAGCGCCGCTGTTAGATGAGCCGGTGATGGCTTTAGCTTGGGGGGTCTTGGTTGCAGGTATTGCACAGTTACTTTTTCAATTGCCTTATTTACAACAATTGAAACTATTGCCTAGGCCTCGTTGGGGCTCGAAAGATCCGGGTGTGAAGCGGATTATGACCTTGATGCTGCCCGCTATTTTTGGCTCGTCAGTGGCTCAGATCAACTTATTGCTCGATACAGTCATTGCTTCGTTTTTGATCTCAGGTAGTGTGAGTTGGCTGTATTTCTCCGATCGATTGGTGGAGTTCCCGCTGGGTGTTTTCGGTATTGCATTGGCGACAGTCATCTTGCCACATTTATCAAAAAATCATGCGGAGTCATCGCCTGCGAAATTCTCTCAAACCCTGGATTGGGCGCTGCGTTGGGTGCTGGTGATTGGTATGCCTGCAATGGTCGGCTTGTTTTTGTTGGCGGGTCCGATGTTGACGACCTTGTTTCAATATGACGCGTTTACCACGCATGATGTCGAAATGGCGACGCAGAGTTTGATGGCTTATTCTGTTGGCTTGCTAGGTTTTATCTTGGTCAAGGTGTTAGCGCCTGGTTTTTTCGCTCGGCAGGATACCAAAACACCAGTGAAAATTGGGATTATCGCGATGGTGGCTAATATGATATTTAATATTATTTTGGTTTTTCCTTTGGCTCATGCTGGGCTTGCGTTGGCGACTTCAATGTCGGCCTTTTTGAATGCCGGCTTGTTATTCTACATTTTGAAAAAGGATGAGGTGTATAAGCCTCGTCCGGGTTGGCCGAAGTTGTTTTTTCAAGTGCTGGTCGCCAACGGCTTGATGGCCGCAGTGCTCATTTGGGGCGCTGGCGATCTTAACTCTTGGTTTGCGTGGGGTGGAATGGAGCGGGTTATTCAGCTTTTCTTCTGGGTTTTTGTTGGGGCTGCGACTTATTTTGCTTCGGTTTGGTTGTTTGGGCTCCGATATCGCGCTCTTTGGGGTGCAAAAGGCTAAGTTTTAATCATTTTCAATGACAATGCGCACAGGTGTCTTATAATTAAGCCCTTTTGCGTTACTTCTACTTCATGTTGGTTTGATGAAACTTATTCGCGGTCTTCACAATTTACCTATTGAGGCTGATGCCTGTGTTGCCACTATTGGGAATTTCGATGGCGTACACCTTGGTCATCAAGCCGTCTTAGGCCAACTTGCTGAGCAGGGGGCTAAGTTAAATCTGCCCACGGTCGTCATTATGTTCGAGCCGCAGCCGCAGGAATATTTTTCCGGCGCGGATGGTGCACTGCCGCGCTTGACGCGTTTTCGCGAAAAGGTGCAGGCCTTGCGCCGTTATTCGGTTGATCGCATTGTTGTGCTGCCGTTTAACCGCCAGATTGCGGCGATGCCTGCTGAGGTGTTTATTCAGCAATTGCTTGTTGAGGGGCTGGCCGTGGAGTATTTAGTGGTGGGCGATGACTTTCATTTTGGTTTTCAGCGTCAGGGTAACTATGAGCTATTGCAGCGAGCAGGTGATCGCAGTGGTTTCCAGGTCGCCAGTATGCGTAGCTTTACGATTGATGGTGATCGTGTGAGCAGTACACGGATTCGCAATGTACTGGCGGAAGGGGATATGGCCTCAGCTGAACAAATGCTCGGTCGTACTTTTCGTTTAAGCGGTAAAGTGATTCAAGGGGATCAACGTGGCCGTCAGCTAGGCTTTCCAACGGCGAATATTGATTTACATCGCCGAACGCTGCCGGTACAAGGTGTTTTTGCTGTTGAAGCTTTTGGAGTGAAAGGTGAGCCGGTGGCGGGGGTTGCCAATATTGGTGTACGTCCGACCTTTAATGGCAAGCGTCCCGTGTTAGAGGTACATTTATTGGATTATTCGGGAGATCTTTACGGTCTCCATGTCGAAGTGGACATTTTATTAAAGATTCGTAGCGAGAAGCGCTTCGACTCTTTGGCTGCCCTTACCGGCCAAATTGATCAAGACGTGGCTGTTGCTCGAGCATTTTTCGGCAGCCGCGTTAACCGTATTAAAGATACTAAGCAAACAATGGCGTAATAAACTGCGCTGCTTTAAAGCACAAGGTACCGAGCACACATGGCTGATTACAAACATACGCTGAACTTGCCTAAGACGAAATTTCCGATGAAAGCCAATTTGGCTAATCGGGAACCCAATCGGGTGAAGGCTTGGTTAGAGGCTGATATTTACGGCAAGCTACGCGAGGCGCGCCAAGGCGCAGAGCAATTTATATTGCATGATGGTCCGCCGTATGCCAACGGCCAAATTCATATTGGCCATGCGGTGAACAAAGTATTGAAAGACATTATTGTTAAATCCAAATCCATGGGGGGTTACGACGCGCCTTATGTACCCGGTTGGGATTGCCATGGTCTACCGATTGAGCTGCAAGTCGAGAAAAAAATCGGTAAAGCGGGTCATAAAGTCGACGCCGCGACTTTTCGCCAAGCGTGTCGTAAATATGCCCAAGGCCAAGTCAATCAGCAGCGCGAAGACTTTAAACGCCTAGGTGTCTTTGGCGATTGGGATAATCCCTATCTCACCATGGATTATCAGTTCGAAGCGGATATCGTCCGCAGCCTAGGTCGTATTGTTGATAATGGCCACGTTCACAAAGGCTCTAAACCTGTGCACTGGTGTGTCGATTGTGGCTCCGCCCTGGCTGAAGCTGAAGTCGAGTACGAAGATAAAACCTCCCCCTCTGTTGATGTACGGTTTTCAGTCTTAGATGAGTCAGTATTTTTAGGGCGCTGCCATCATGTAGAAGACCATGTCGGCGAAGGACCTATTGCTGTTGTGATTTGGACCACCACGCCTTGGACCTTGCCCGCTAACCAAGCGGTGTGTTTAAACCCTGAGCTAGACTACGCTGTGGTTCAGTGCGAGGGTGAGCATGGCAAAGAGCGTTTGTTAATCGCTGAAGTCTTGTTAAAAGACACCATGGCACGTTATGAGTTTGAAGATTACCGTGTTGTAGCCTATTGCAAGGGCTCGGTCCTAGAGGGCTTGGAACTTGCTCACCCTTTCTATGAGCGTGAGGTGCCGATTATCTTGGGGGATCATGTAACGACTGAGGCCGGTACTGGGGCTGTTCATACTGCGCCAGGCCATGGTCAGGACGATTACGTGGTTGGTTCTCGCTATGATTTGCCTGTTGAAAATCCCGTTGGTGGTGATGGCAAGTTTTTACCCAATACTGAATTGTTCGCTGGTGAACATGTGTTTAAAGCCAATGATCATGTGTTGGAAGTATTGACCACTAAAGGCAAGTTAGTGCGCGCTACAGCTTTGCGCCATAGCTACCCCCATTGCTGGCGTCATAAAACGCCGATCATTTTTCGTGCCACGCCGCAGTGGTTTATCAGCATGGAGCAAAACGGTTTACGCGCTCAAGCGATGGAAGCGATTAAGTCAGCAGAGTGGTTGCCGGAATGGGGCCAAGCGCGCATCGAAGGCATGGTCGAGAAACGCCCCGATTGGTGTGTGTCGCGTCAGCGTACCTGGGGTGTGCCAATTCCTTTATTTGTAAACAAAGAAAGTGGCGAACTCCATCCTAATACTCAAGCTTTAATCGAAACGGTTGCGTTGATGATCGAGAAAAAGGGTATTGACGCCTGGTTTGAGCTAGCGCCTGCTGAGCTGCTAGGCGATGAGGCGAGCCAATATGACAAGGTGATCGATACTTTGGATGTTTGGTTTGATTCGGGCACAACACACGCGGCGGTGTTGGAGCGTCGCGAGGGTTTGGGGTTGCCGGCTGATTTATATCTTGAAGGTTCGGACCAGCATCGAGGTTGGTTTCAGTCATCGTTGTTGGCCGCGGTGGCCATGCGCGGTGAGGCACCTTATAAAGAAGTGCTGACTCATGGTTTTACGGTGGATGCCAAAGGGCAGAAGATGTCCAAGTCCAAGGGTAACATCGTTGCGCCACAAAAAATTGCCAACTCTCTAGGTGCAGATATTTTGCGCCTGTGGGTGGCGGCGACCGATTATCGTGCTGAAATGACGGTGTCTGACGAGATTCTCAATCGCGCGGCTGATGGGTATCGTCGCATGCGCAATACCGCGCGCTTTTTGTTGGCTAATATTGCCGGTTTTGATCCTGCCAAGGATGTCTTGCCTGCGGACGAATTGTTAGCCCTGGATCGCTGGGTTATCGAGCGTGCTGCAGCGCTGCAAGAAGATGTGAAAACAGCCTACGACACCTACGAATTCCATCATATTTATCAAAAAGTACATAACTTCTGTGCCAATGAGCTCGGCGGGTTTTATCTCGATATTGTCAAAGACCGTCAGTACACCACCCAAGAAAACAGTGTGGCACGCCGCTCATGCCAGACGGCTATGTATCACGTGATTGAGGCGATGACGCGCTGGTTAGCGCCAATCTTGTCGTTTACCTGTGAAGAAATTTGGACCAGCTTGCCGGGTGATCGCTCAGAGTCCGTGTTTTTAGAAACCTGGTATGAGCTGCCTACGGTGGCCGATGAACTAGGTCAGTCATTTTGGGGTCAAATATTAGAGGTTCGCCAAGGGGTTAAAAAAGAGCTAGAGGCGTTACGCGTGGCGGGTGCTATCGGTGGTTCGTTAGATGCGTCGGTCGATCTTTATTGCGGTAGTGAATTAAAGGCGCAGCTAGAAAAGCTTGGTGATGAGCTACGCTTTGTCTTGATAACCTCGGATGCGAATGTTCATGGCACGACGGTTGTACCTGACGAGGCTGTGCACTTTACGCTCGAATCGAACGATGAGATGTGGGTGCAAGTCTCGGTTTCCAAGCATACGAAATGCGTGCGCTGTTGGCACCATCGAGAAGATGTAGGTAGTAACGACGAACATCCAGAGTTATGTGGCCGTTGTGTCGACAATGTGGTGGGTGATGGTGAACAACGACAATTTGCATAAGGCCGGGGTGATGCTGCGCTGGTTATGGGTTGCGGGTCTGGTGTTAGTCGCTGATCAGGCGACTAAAATATTGGCCAATACTCGCTTGGAGTTTCATCGGCCGGTTGAAGTATTTGCTGGTCTGAATATGACGCTGTCATTTAACGAAGGTGCAGCCTTTAGTTTTCTAAGTGATGCGGGTGGTTGGCAGCGTTGGTTCTTCACCGTGCTTGCTATTGGTGTGTCTTTCTTTTTAATTCGATGGATGCGCCAGTTAAATAAGAGCGACGTATCACTCGCCGTTGCCTTATCGCTAATTTTAGGTGGAGCGATTGGTAATGTGATTGATCGTGTCTATCTGGGCCATGTCGTTGATTTTATCGATGTGTACTACAACGCTAGTAGCTGTTTGCCTGGCTTTGGCTTTAACGGTATTAATCAGTGTCATTGGCCAACCTTTAATATTGCTGACTCGGCGATTTTTGTTGGTGCTTTTTTATTGATTATTGATAGCCTTCGACGCAAAGACAATGATGCTGTTGTCGATAATGAAAAAAACTGAATAACCGATTAAAATAGTCGGACTAATTCTTATAGAGTATTCCTTATGGATGTTTTGTTAGCCAATCCCCGTGGTTTTTGTGCTGGTGTTGATCGTGCGATAGCCATTGTTGATCGAGCGCTGGAAGTATTCGGTGCGCCCATCTTTGTGCGCCACGAAGTTGTGCATAACAAGTTTGTTGTCGACGGCTTGCGTGATCGTGGCGCGGTGTTTGTTGATGAGCTTTCTGATGTGCCCGATGATGGTACGGTTATCTTCAGTGCACATGGCGTGTCGAAGGCTGTGTGGGCTGAAGCAAAAGATCGAGGTTTACGTATTTTTGATGCCACCTGCCCATTGGTGACCAAGGTCCATTTGGAAGTAGCCCGTTATGCCAAAGATGGCAAAGATGTCATTTTAATCGGCCACGCAGGTCACCCTGAGGTAGAGGGGACGATGGGACAGTATTTGCCAGGTGATTCTTATGGGCAGATTTATTTAGTCGAAACGGAAGCCGATGTCGCCGCATTAATTGTGCGTGATGCCGATAATTTAGCATTTGTTACGCAAACAACCTTGTCGGTTGATGATACCCAAGGGGTTATTTTTGCGTTGCAAACACATTTTCCAAATATAGTTGGCCCTAAAAAAGATGATATATGTTATGCCACTCAGAATCGCCAAGATGCGGTAAAGGCCTTGGCTAGCACATGTGATTTGGTCTTGGTGGTGGGGTCACCGAATAGCTCTAACTCTAACCGATTAAGAGAGTTGGCAGAAAAGAACGGTGTAAAAGCGTATCTCATTGACAAGGCAGCTGAGATTGATGTTGCTTGGTTGGCCGGTGCGAAAAATATTGGTCTAACCGCCGGGGCGTCTGCCCCAGAGGTGTTGGTTAAAGAGGTGACTGATTTCTTGGCCGCCTCAGGTGACTATCGTGTTAAGCAGCTCGCTGGCCAGGAAGAAAATATCGTCTTTCCGCTACCTAAAGCTCTGCAGTAATATTTCAGCCTACCACTTACCTGTTTTAATATTTCGTGAGTTGAGGCTTAAGTTGCCATCGCCTGCTTGGGGGCTGCCGGTTGGCGGCGTTGCAATAAGGTTTACACAAACACTAATTGCATCTGTGCCACATGCTGCAGCTGTGACATTGTAGTAGCCATTCTCTGTTGAATAGATAGTTGCCACTGCAGTGTAGCCGAGCTTACTTAGATCCGTGGTGTAGCTGTTGTTATCGCTAAAAAAACGCTCTTGGCGGGCCATTGCATCCATCAAAAAGGTTTTCCCTTCTGCTCGACGAGTTTTAGTGACTTGATCCTGATATGAGGGGTAGGCTATTGCGCTAATAATCCCAATGATGGACACAACTACCATCAGCTCGATTAAGGAAAATCCTGCGTTACTTCTCTGATTCATTGTGTTTCCTTGCGTGAGACAAACACAGCTATTAGTTTAATGCTTGATAGCTGTGTTTGATCGATGTGATGGTTACGGGCGACGCAGCTCGCGCCAGGAGACTCGTCGGTTTTTATCACCATCTGTGCCCAGTATTGTATAGGTCTGAATTGTATTGTCGTTAATATCTGGATCAATACTTTGTATCGCGATCACTTTGCTTGCAAAGGCTAAAGGAGCGGCGCTGCCATCAACTCTGAGGCCCCCAGGCGTGAATGGGCTACCGCCATCGGCAGAAGTAACCAGGTCGTTGGCATCAATAACATAATCATTATTTAAATCAATAACAGGTGTTTTGGGCAGGCCGCCGTCGAAGGCATCAAGAAACATAAACCATGTCGAGCCCCCTGCGCTGCATCCGTCTGTACTGGGTGTAAAGGTACTAAAAAAGACAACGCCATATTGAACTCTTGCATCTGTCACTACACGTTCTTGTGCGGTAGCGTTGGTGATGCTGCTGGGTTCTAAATCAAGACGCCAGCCATGCTGATCAAGGTTGCCGTTGTAGTTTACTTCTACAGCTTCGTCGGTCGCTCTTGCATCGACGAGGGTCCGGTCGGTCGTTAAGGCTTCGGAGGTGCTGGCTCCGTCGTAATTAGTAAATGTTTGTTCTTGAAGATTCGAGCGCGTTAATTTGTTTTTGCCACTATCCCAGATGGCGTAAAAGCTTTGTTTTTGATCTGGGTCATCCGCTGTAGCAGCTATGTCGTTGAGATCCATATATTGGCCTGTACCAAAGTAGATCATTAGGTTCGGGCTGCCATTGGCCTTTGTGTTGCGAATAATGGCTGGTTTTACTGTTATTGGCTGTGCCTGTGGCGTTGCCCCAGGTGTTTGCGCGGTGAATAACGGGTCTTTGGTGATCGTGTCAGGGCTTGTACCCACGTTTATACCATCGGCGACAGCCCATTCTGTTACGTCAGCACTGCTTAAATCAAAAGCCCACATATTACCTTTTAAGTCACCTGCGTAGACTCGGTCAATGGTGCCATTGCCATCCAAATCAACCGCATTAGGGGATGACAGGCCATTATCAATGTCGGACGAAGTGCTGATTTCAACGTAATCACTATTCGCAGTCCAAGCGCCATCAGCGCTGGGTGCGGCATCTAGAAAGACAATAAATAGCTTTGCTAGTCCAGAGGCGGAGCTATAACCGTTCCCTGTAATCATTGCCCAGCGTTTGTTCGTGCCAGTATTAGTCATTGCGATGATGGGTTTGCTTAGGGAGTACCCTATGTCGTCGCTGGTATCAGTGTCACTGACGTCGTCACCCTGATTAAATTCCCATAAGGCTATGCTATCTGCGTATGGCTGGGTTAGTTTTGTAGGGTCGGTGGTGTTTAATGCGTACCAGCCTTGCCCACCGGCACCTAAACCGCCTGTGACGACGGTGTGCCAGTCGCGGGCGCCTCCCCGAGGTCCAAAGTAGGCATCGGCAACGGTCGGCGTTGCGTCAACATAGTAGCGATGATTGCTCTTGTAGGTCGCCAGGCTTAAATTCTTGAGTGTGCCGTGAACGCTTTCAGGAATGTATGCAAATACCTCATCTCCGGAGGCGGCATTAAACGCATGCAGCATGCCGTCGTTTGCACCGACGTATAGCACGGCGGCTCGGTCTTTATTGGCCTTCCAAAAATCGCTGTAGCGTTTTGTGTTCTCACCATAGAGGCCTTGGTCGGGGTAGAAAAAACCGGGTGCTCCTACGTAGATAGGGGAGGAGTTGACTATGTCGCCTAGCAGACTGGTTCTTGTCCGATATATGGGGTTGCTGTCGTTTCCTCGGATGAAGTTGATCAGGTTGTTTGCTTCAGTGGTGTTTGCTGCAGTTAGGGGGGTTGTGCCTAGACCTAGCATTGTTTGCTTTACCTTGTCAGACAGCGAGTGATTAAAGGGCACGCCTTTTGTTGATCCTATACCATCATATGTAATTATATTTCGTATCGCATCTGGATTAGATAAGCTGTCTAGCCGTGCTCCGGCTTCCCAGGCTACTGCTGTATTCACGGTGCCGTTAGCGTCAATTAATCTGGCGCTGAGTGTGCCTGTCCAGTCCCCTGGAGAGAAGGTGCTGCTATAGGCTAGGGATGAGTTGTCTAGGCGATAATTGGAAAAGGCCACCTGGATGGCGCTGCCTTGCGGGTCTGTCGAGGTATTGATGGCCTCTTTGAGTGCGTTGGCTAACTTAAGCGAGTCATCCGCATTATAAAAACTGCCGTTGCTAATATAAGCGGCATGCCATAAGTCATCAATTTTCGCCTTCCCTTGTGCGATGAGGTCTGTGTCGTCAAAAGGGTCGGGCCATGTGACGCTGGCGGGGTCCGTTGTTTTAGGGTCTAGGCTGCCTTGTGGGCCAAAGGAGATTGCATGTGTCCGCATGTGGGGTGACTTTTTCGTTGAGCCCAAGTCCAGGTTGTAATAATGCGAAGCGATATCGGCTAATGATTTGTTTCCAAGACCAGCATCGTCCGTATCATAAATGCCATCGGTAACGAGAATGCTGGTGTTTATTTGGCAGTTACTATCCGCTAATGAAGTGCCTGTTGCTGGAATGCCGCTGCCGATAGCTGTACCGTAGTTGAAGTATTCCCCTGCACTGCTGAGTGCACTGCGTAGCGGTGTTGCTCCCTTCGGGGAGGTCGAGAAAATCTTATTTAATAGGGTCAGTTTTTCCGACTCGCTATCAACTGTACCTACTGCAACTGCGTTATCGTTTTGTGTGAGGGCACTGTAGCCCAAGTTCGCTCGGGTAGATGATTCGATTACTTTGCTTAGGGCGTATTTAGCTGCATATTCACGCGTTCGGTGATAAACAAACCAGTTAATAAAGTTTTCTTTTTGGCTATCGCTCATGTCTCGCACCCAGCGAGGACTATCCAGAGTGGATGTTTCATCGTAATAGCGCCAACCATAGCACTTGGTTCTTGAAACGTGACCTACGTTATGTTTGACGTCGTTATTGTTAAAGCCCAGAGTATCATGGCACCATTGTTTCCACTGATCGCTATCATAAGATTTTCGAACGCCAGTGGCGTAATCGGTAATTAGAGCAGAGTCTTCTTCTAAATTAATGGTGCCGATGTCTTGATAGGGGTGTAGCGGAACCGTTGTGATATCTATAGTGAGATCGTTAAAGTCAGTTCCGCTGCTGTCTTGGCCATACCATCGTTCATACTTCTTATTAGGATTGTAGTAGAGCGAATTATAGCGATAATCACGCACTCGCCACTCTTGTTCCGCAACAAAGTTGCATCGATATTGGGTAGTGCTGACGGTGGTACCGGAGGGCTCGGCATTGACTCCAAAATATATGTCGTCCCATGTGTCTGTACCAGTACTGCCTCTGGGTAGGTTCTTAATGGCGGTATAGGCCACATAGCCATTTTTGCTTGTGTCACCAATAACTTCGAAAAATCCTAGATCGAAAGTACAGTCTTGTGTAGGGAAAACGATATTGCCGCCGGAGACAAGGTCTTGGCGTGTTAAGTCGTAAGTATTATGAGTTGTCGTGTTGCTGGTAGTGCCATCAGGATAAGTGACTGCAGCATAAGTGTCTGCGGTTGCTTCAATGGCATCGCTGTCATTAGCAAAGGCACCGTCATTGGCTAAGTCTTGTGTCAATATTTCATAATGCATACTCGACGAGTCATCAACGACAAATAATATGTTCGGAATGCTCGAACTGGTCGTGTATAGTGGGGTGTTGGCTAGCTTAAGTGCGGCGTAACTTGTGGAGGTGAAGCACTGTGCGATAAGCAGTAGTGCCGCTAGATTGACACCCACTGGCAGGTGCAGGGACTTATTATCCATTCCCAAAGTATTCCTTGTTGTTTTCGCGGTATCTTTTTGCATCAACATTATCTTTATCACCCTGTGCTTACGGGATTAATTCTTTTTGGAAGTGCGACTGCAGGAGTACGGTGGTTACACCTGCGTTTGCCGATCCCATTGTTGTTATGCGTGATATCTGTGTGGAAAAATTGGCTGAACCGTATTGTTGAGAGGTCAGCGGGGGTTCAATGCCCATGTTTTCAATCATGTAGCAGGGGGGCTCGCCGCCGACGGCGATGCTTGTCCCTGTAATGCTTTTTCCTGCGACGCATGCCCAGCCGCTAGAATCATAGACGTCAGCGGGGGCTTGGCCTGTGGCGTAGTAGCCATTGTCATCGGTAGAAAAAAAACTATTCAAACCGGCAGCACTATACCAGTCGGTATCGAGAATGATCTGTTCGGCTTGGCTTAGGCCTGATTCAGCGTTTTGGAAGGCGAGCTTTTGATTACGATCATTGGATGCCATTTTCTCTTCAAGTACCGAGGTGTTCATGGCGGTGATGCCAAGCAAGGTCATGACGAGCAGAATAACGAGACTAAGCACTAGGGCTGAACCCCGTTGATGAGTAATCATGACGATTTCCCTGCGTTGCGTAATACAATAGTGGTTGTCATGGTGCGAAATATGCGGCGATCATCGCTGGTAATTGATGCGCCATTGAATGTGTATGTCTGCGGCTCTGAGGCTAGTTGTTTATCTAGGGTGGCCAATAATAGGTGAATGCGTACAGCGGTGACGTTATCCATATCTAGGTCGGCTGTACCTGCTTTAACGTAGCGAGTTGTTAGGCCACTACCACCCACATTTTCACCGTATTCGATTTGCATGTCTTCGACGCCTTCAATGAGTGGCTCGGCAGCGAGCCCAGCTGTGCCCGAGCTGTTGAGAACTCGGCGATAAAGGTTTCTCACGTCATTATTATTCTCATCAGGGGCGATGTAATAAACCACGGAATAGGGGCGCATAACTTGTGCATCAGTGCCATAGGGCTTTGACAGCGTAGTCGATCCATGTTCCAAGTCAGTGCCATCAATAACGCTTTCAACTTGGAATATGTCGACATTTTTGCAGTCGGCGACGATGGCGGCATCATCGGCGGCGAAGGGGCTGGCGGTGAGTTCTATGTCTGTTGCGCCGTCGGCCATAGCGGTAGCAACGTTGTAGCTCACACTGTTGGCACTCTTTAATAGAATTAAATCTGTATCCGCAGCGACATCCGCAGAGCTAACACCGTTGGGCGTGACGCCGAGAGACACCAGGTCTGCTTGTTCAAAACCCTCGATTCCAGTGCTTATGCCCGCAAGTAATCCGCCAATGTGATTGGTAACGGATGCTGCTTGGTTACAACCTATGTTGCCAGCCATTCGAACGTCACGGGTGAGTACATCTAGGGCGAAGCGGGCATTTTCCTGCAATCGCCCCAGCTCGTTTTGGACGCGGTAGCTTTGCTTGCTGGAGATGAAGATCTGAAATACGCCGGCCATGAGCACCATGCTGAGCGCGACCGCAATGAGCATTTCAACTATGGTTAGGCCGGTTTGTTGTTTGCGAGTGCTTGAGTTTAGTGGAAGACTCATAGGTTAAAACTCATGCTGAAGCAGGCGGTATTGGCTGCTTTTATAGTGTCAGGGCAGTTGGCGTTAGGGTCATCAATGGTTTGACCTGTGCCGTATTGGAGGTCCGTCCATAAAATATTAATGGTGACGGTATTGCCGTTGATGCTAGTGACGCCGCGTCCATCAGGCAAGATAGGCTTTTCGTCGCGTGTGAATTGGTCGCTCCACATTGCAATGTCGTAGGTGGCCATTTGGGCAGGCGTACAGCCAGTGCTAATGCAGGTCGGGGCAGCGGTGACGCCGTCATCAGTATCAAATACGTAGTTGTCTTTAACGCTTTTATTAGCACGCATTCTATCGGCCAAATCAGCGGCGAGGTTACTGGCCTGGGTTTTGATAAATGCGTTGTGATTGTTACGCAAACTGTTGGCTTGCATACCGGCGACGCCGAGTAGCCCGATGGAGAGCACGACCATTGCGATCAATACTTCCAGAAGGGTGAACCCCTTTTGTTGTGTGCGCATTTTTGTCATTGAGATCAGAGTGTTAACGGTTGCTTATATTGCACAGAACTAATGCTTGTGCTCCCCAATACCGTGCGCTTTGGCAGGTTATGTTTTGGTTGTCAGCATAGCATGCTTAGGAAGGGGGATTAACGAGTTGATTTAATCTATCGACGGGCGGTTTTTGGGGCACGATAATCGGCGAAAATAAGGCCCAAAAATCGGTCAGTTGGGGCAGGTGTTGTTATTCCCTGCGAGGAGGTTTGAACTTTTTGGTGATGAGCCTCGGGTGGTTAGGGGCAAGTCAAATTGTGGATATTGATGTAGCCTGTGGTTGATACGTGGATTGTGCGGCCGGTTTCACCTGTTCGACTGTCACACAGAGAAAAGCTGGCGGAGGTATTGCCCTGTAAAAAACCCGTGGGTCGATAAGTGATGGTGTTGAGCGATGCGTTTGCCACCAATGTCGTGTCACCTTCAAATGCCGCTTGGCTTCGAATGGTTGCGTTACCTAGGCCTGCTACTAGCCAGCCAGAATGCCATATATTTGTGTCATTGGCGGTCAGAGTGATCGCTACATTGCGTTTAATGGCTTCGCTACGGGCGAAGTTTAGTGTCGAGACTAATAGATTGGTCTGGGCGTTTAGGTGATTGTTTTGAATCATTGTCTGGTAGTTAGGAACGGCAATGGTCGCTGCGAGAGTAACTAGCGCCAGAGTTATCATGATCTCTACTAGCGTAAATCCTTGTGGGTTAGATATGGTGTGCTTAGATTTGTTCACAATGATGACCCTAGCTGCTGTCACGAATTAATAGGGGTTGTCGGACAAATGGCGAGACTATTTAGGCAACAGTGACATAATTGGCTCGGTTTGCTGGGGAGTCGATCTGCGGTTTTTCTCTTCAGAACGGCCGTAAATGTGGGATAATTGGCCCATGTCTGATTATATTATTGTTGGAGCCGGCTTGACCGGCATGCTGGCTGCGCGTGAGCTAGCTTTAGCAGGTACGAGCGTGACGCTCATTGAGCGTGGCGACGTAGGGCGTGAGTCCTCTTGGGCGGGAGGCGGTATCGTCTCTCCCTTATTCCCTTGGCGCTATCCGCTAGCGGTGTCGCAACTGGCGCGCTGGAGCCAACGCAAATACCCCGAGCTGGCCCACTCCTTGTTTGAAACCTCGGGTATTGACCCTGAATTAACGACCAACGGCTTGTTGCTGCTTGATGCCGAAGACACGGCTAAGGCCTTGCCTTGGGCTGCCGAGTTCGAGGTGAATTGTGAAAATGTAGCGGCGGCTCAGGTTGCTGCGATTGAACCAAGACTGGCGGGCGCGCATTGTGGCGCTTGGATGCCGGATGTTGGTCAGGTAAGGAATCCGCGTTTGCTACAGTCTCTGCGGGCTTGCTTGGAGGTGCTGGGCGTGGATATTCGGCCTCAGACTGAAGTTGCTGAATTGCTGCGCTCGGACGGTCGAGCGATAGGTGTGAAAACGCAAGCGGGCGAGCACATGTTGGCTGATACGGTGGTTGTAGCTTGCGGCTCATGGACGCCCCTATTGCTGGGCACGATGGCCAGTGTGGTGTCGATCGAGCCCGTTAGAGGCCAAATCTTATTGTACAAAACACCGCCAGGCTGGCTTAGCCGGATTGTGTTGACTGATGATTGTTATTTAATTCCCCGCCGAGATGGCCATGTGTTGGTGGGCAGTACGATGGAATATGTCGGTTACGATAAGTCCACCACCCAAGCGGCGCTTGAGCAACTGAGAGCTAAGGCATTTGCTTTGGTGCCGGGCCTGACCGAGTTTCCTATGGTTAAACATTGGGCGGGTCTTCGTCCGGGGTCGCCAAAGGGCGTGCCCTATATCGGTGAGCATCCTGAGTTGAAAAATCTATTTATTAGTGCGGGGCATTTTCGAAATGGGGTGGTGATGGCGCCCGCATCTGCACAGCTTTTGGCGGACTTATTACTTCAGCGTGAGCCCGTTATTGACCCTGCGCCGTTTGTACGAGAACACCTATAAATCATTTAGACTCATTCACAGAGTTGACATAATTACTTAATTTAGTAAGCATATGGACTAATACCTTACAAAAAAGCTTAGGGATATGACAGAACATTATCCAAATACGCGTATTGAAGTGATTGATTTGATGCGTACAAAAGGGGTTAATCCAACCCAGCAGCGCATCGAGATTGCGCAGACGCTGTTTGCAAAGCCGCAACATTTGTCGGCTGACCAAGTATTAGCCTTGGTGAATAGGCAGCGACCGGCAGTGTCCAAGGCCACGGTGTACAACACATTGGGCTTGTTTGCCCAAAAGGGGCTGGTGCGTGAGGTGATTGTTGACCCTTCCAAGGTTTTTTATGACCCGACGATGTCTCCGCATCATCACTTTTATAATGTCGATACCGGTGAGCTAATGGATGTTTCGCCGGGAGTAGTTGAGCTCGGTGCCTTACCTGAGCTGCCCGAGGATGTTCAGATTGACGGCGTTGATGTTGTTATTCGTGTTAGTAATCGACCTACGCACTAATTTTTAAACCTCCCCTTAATTTTTTGAGGGGGCTACGGTTTAAGTGTATTGTCGGGCTATATACTGCCGGTAGCTCACCGCTCACTTCAGTGTTTACTGACGAGCAAGCCTTATGAGGTTTGATCCTTGTATGCTTTATTTTTATGACCTATCAGTGCATTCATTTGTGCGTAATTCGGAAGGCTTATGCCTGATGTAAAAGGTATTGAGGCAGGCTGGTTGACGAATGCTCGCCAAGTCCCTTCCCCCAACTTCGATCCTCGGCCGAGTGCAGAGGTGAGTCTGCTTGTGATTCACTCGATCAGTTTGCCGCCTGGGCGCTATGGTGGGCCGTGGATTGATTCTTTTTTCTGTAACGAGCTAGATATCAGTGCCGATCCTTTTTTTGAGGAGGTAAAGGACTTAAAAGTCTCCGCCCACTTCTTAATTCGTCGTGATGGTGAGTTGGTTCAGTACGTCTCAACGGGAGATCGAGCTTGGCATGCAGGGTTGTCTTGTTTCGAAGGCAGAGATCGCTGCAATGATTTTTCGATAGGTATTGAATTGGAGGGCTGTGATAATGAACCCTTCAGCGAGGCTCAATACCAGCAGTTGCAAGATTTAGTTTTATTGTTGGGATCTTATTACCCCGCGTTGACGTCTAATCGCATAGTTGGTCATTGCGATATTGCGCCTGGGCGTAAAACGGATCCGGGCCCAGGCTTTGATTGGGCGCGTATTAATGGGCTTTTATGATTGATTTATAAGCGGTTAATGTCAGTGTAAAGGATACGGACATTTACATAAGGGTGGTGGGATGATAATTATATCCCTAGTAAATAGTAGGTAAAATAACTTAGCTGAGCGATCACGATATAAAAAACTAACAAGTTACTTACATGACCCCTTCGCGGCGTAGCGGCCTGAGCATAAGGATAAGCGTATGCGTATTGGTATTGATCTGGGTGGGACAAAAATAGAAGGTATAGCCTTAGATGAGCACGGTGTTGAATTAGTACGGCATCGTATTCTAACGCCTAAGGATGACTACGACGGAATACTGCAGGCGACTGCCCGCCTTGTTGGCTTCATTGAATCCGAGCTAGGGCGACGGGGCTCGATTGGTATTGGTACACCGGGGGCGATATCGGCCGCGACGGGTTTGATGAAGAATTGCAATTCTGTTTGCTTGAACGGCAAACCACTGGATAGCGATTTTGAAAAAGTACTAAAGCGCCCAGTACGTATTGCTAACGATGCTGACTGCTTTGCCTTGTCCGAAGCTAGTGATGGTGCCGCTGCAGGGGTCTCCAATGTTTTCGGTGTCATTATTGGTACCGGCACAGGTGGTGGCGTTGTCATCAATGGTGGCTTGCTCAAAGGGGCTAATGCCATTGTCGGCGAATGGGGACATAACCCGTTGCCTTGGCCAAAATGGGATGAACGTCGCGCGCCGCCTTGCTATTGTGGTCGACGGGGCTGTATTGAAACCTTTTTGAGTGGCCCAGGCTTGAGTCGGGATCATTATGATATTACTCGGCAACGACTTACTGCTCGAGAATTGGCCACACGGGCGGCTCGGTTTGATCACGAAGCCGAGGAGACGATGGCGCGCTATGAAGATCGTTTAGCGCGCGCTTTGGCGGGCGTCATCAATATTCTTGATCCCGAAGTGATAGTTTTGGGGGGGGGTGTTTCAAAGGTTAAAACCTTGTATGAGCGAGTGCCAAGGTTGTGGCAGCAATATGTGTTTTCTGATGTTGTTGCAACGCAGTTGGTACCGCCAAAATATGGCGATTCTAGTGGTGTTCGTGGGGCAGCTTGGCTTTGGCCGGCAACCGTCGCTTAGCGGGCGCAACATAACATGGCGTTGATCTACTGGATTGAGGCTTATATAAAAAAAGATTTGTATGACATTAGCAAACAATGAACAACAGCCCTTACGGTTATACGTCCTGTGGGCATTGATTGGCTGGGCTTTGGTGGGTGCGGTGATTTATCTCTCGCTGACCTCAAGCCCGATTCAAACGCCTGAAATCAAAAATGGCGATAAAGTCGGCCACTTCATCGCCTATTTTACCTTAATGATTTGGTTCGCTCAGTTGTATCGACGCGGCTTGCACTGGGTCTTTACGGTGACTTTTATCCTCTTGGGTGTGGCCCTGGAAATAATCCAAGGCCAAGTCGGGTATCGCATGTTTCAATACGGTGACATGCTGGCCAATGGCCTAGGCGCTGTATTTGCGTGGATGCTAGCGGCTTGGTTTGGTGATGTTTTATTGCATTTGGAGCAGCGTTTTCTTAATGCGTCAGCCGTATGCTCAAGTGACGCTGACGGCGGTGCCACAGCAGTAGAGCCACCAATACTAACCCAGCAGCAGCCCAAGGATAACGGATAGCGAATACCACGGGAGTCAGTGCTGCTTGAGTGAGTAGGCGCAGGCTTTCGTGTTTGCCAATCGCTTGGGCCATTGGGGGCGAATAATGGTAATACTGTGTGACCAGATAGCGCCCTACTGCGTTTGTCATTAGATACGCATCCCTAAAGTCTCTTAACGTTTGCACATGCGGATCAAGTAATGATCCGTAGGCTGCAGTTGCAATAAAGCAGCGGTCCACTTGGGTGGTGCCACTCTCCTGCGAGGTTGTGTTGTTGCTCATATCTGGGTCGTGTTCGTTGGCTATTGCTCTGGCGACATTGAGTATTTTTATATCTGGATCTAGGGGCTCGGAGGAGATAGCTATTTGAGCTGAACCACCGGGAGCTAAGTTGCCGATGTCGCAGCGTAAGGTATGGTTGCGTTTAATACATTCGCGGGCAGGCAGGTTGGGATCGCCCTGAACGGCCCCGTAACGGTAGATACCGCGAACGGGTAGCCAGTCGGTGACAGTGACACCAGTGGCGACTTCAGGGCCAAGGTTTTTAACCGTAATGGTATAGCTGACGGGGGTGTATTGTTTGACGACGTCGGGGGATGCTGTTTGAGTCACCTGGAGATTTGCTTTGGGCAGGCTGATGCTGCCATCCGTCTCGCGGCTGAGCATGTAGCCCCGAACTTCGGCGGCAGTGCTTGGGTCCTGGTCGTGATCATATTCACCCCAGCCGACGATTTGCCCCACGCTGTTAATCGCAACCGCATCTCGCAGCAACCATAGGTCTTTGGTGTCGATTGTCTCCGTGCTGCTGCCAATAACGCTGGTGGTGCCGACAATATTATCCACCAGTGGCCGAATATTGGTGGTTGCGTCCGAGAGGCCGGTCTCTAATTGATTCCAGGTCAGGCCATCATCTGTGGATTGCAGAATGCCTTTGCTTTGTGTGCCAGCGTAGAGTTCACTCGGCCCGATCACTTTTACGGTGAAGGTGTGTAATGTATTACCACCCTCTGGGTCCGGGCTCGTCCATGTTAGGCCTTGGTCGGTGCTTTGATAAACGCCATCGGTGCTACTAAAGTAAAAATAGTTATTACTTGTATCGATGTCGAAACTCAAAACCTCGACACCGGCGGGGGTCGCTATGGGGCTCCAGTCGAGACCGTTGTTGGTGCTTTCATAAAGGCCAGCAGAAGGGCCGGAGGCATAAAGTGTTTTGGTTTGCGCATGGGTAACTGGATCGGTCAGGATGTTCATGCTGATATGGGTGATGCTTATGTCACTGCCACTTTGCATGGGAATCCAGTTTTCACCGCGGTCACTGGAGCGGAATATGCCTTTGTCGGTGCCGACATACAGCTGGGGTGGGAAAGCGCTGTCATCCAAAAAGATGCTAAACGTGGGTGCCCCACCTAGACCTGCGCGTGCCTCATGCCAGCTTAGGCCGCTATCATCACTGCGATATACGCCGCCCAGGGTGGCTGCATACACTGTTTCGGGCGAGGCGGAGTAATCGACGGTCAGGTCTCGCACAGTAAAGTGGTAAAGGCCTTCGTTGTGAGTGGTCCAGGTGCGACCACTATTTTCTGATTTGAAAACGCCCTGATCTGGTGAGCCCACCCAAATTGTACTGGGATTAGTTGTAGGGTTAGCGGTGATGGCGCTAATTTTTATATTTTTGACTGTATTGTCAGCCGCAGCCCAGGTGTTTTTTTCAGTATTGCGAAAATACACTCCACTGGATGCGCCGAGCAATATCTCGGTTTCATTTTGAGTGTTGTTAAATGAGTTAATTACGTAGACATCTGGGGGGTCAACGCCTTCTGTAATAATGGTCCATTCGGCCCCAAGTGTAGCGCCATCATCACTGTGAGACATGAGTACACTGCCGTCGGTGGCGGTGGCGTAGAGTACGTCAGTGGTTCCATCGGTTGCGGTTGCTAGGGTATACACTCCTCGATTGTTACCGAAAGAGTCGGCAGGCTGCCACGAGTCACCTTTGTTAGTGCTGAAAAATAAACCGTTTTGAGTGCCAACAAAGGCGGTGCCTTTGGAGTCAAAAACAATATTATTAACAATCGTACTGCCAAGGCCCGAGTTGTGTTGTGTCCAACGAAAAGAACCATCGGCCAGGCTGGCTGAGGCCACACCACCCCCACTCATGGTAACGAAAAGCTCATTTTGTGTGTCAGGGGGAATGGCGATATCGGTGATGTTTTTTGGCCTCGCAAGTGCCGTGTCTGCTTGGCCATTTTGAGAGCCCAAGGTGAATTCGTAGTCACCATCTTGATGGGCGGTTATTTCCATGCGAAATAAGCCGCTTGAGGTACCGGTGTACATCATTAAGGGGCGAGTGTCAGAGTGCTCGATAAACTCATAAGCACCGAAAAGGTGTTCTTCTTGATCGGTGATTAATTGCCAATGATCGCCGCCATCGTTGCTATAAAAAATACCGGCATCGGTACCTGCAAGCACTAAGTCGCTGCTAAAACTCGATACATGTAAGGCATAAATAGTGCGTTGAAGTAGGAGTTTATTGCTTGTTTCTAGGTGAATCCAGTTCTCTCCACCATTAATACTTCGGTAGACGCCAAATTCACTACCGGCAAACAGTATGTTGCTGTTCTGAGGGTCAGCCGCAACGATGTAAATGGTTTTGGTGACTAGGCCATTGTTTAGCTGTGTCCAGATTGTTGATTCGCGTGAATTTTTACGCTCAATGCCATTGCCCCGTGTGCTGCCAGTGATGATGGTATCAGGCAGGCCTGGAATGGTGTTGGCAACCAGAACGTCGGTGTTAGTGATGTTGTAGAGAAAGGCACGCGCATCACCATCGGCTCGTATCGATTGACCGACAATGATCTTGTCGTTGTTGATGTCTCTGGCAATGCTATCCGTATCATTGGCAAGTGTACCCAAATTAACCAGATTATTGGCCAGGGGTGATAGCACGGCTCGAGTTCCACGTGTTTGGGGCGATTCGCTAAAGGCATAGCCGACAGCATCTTTGTTGTCGTTGAGGTTTAAACCTTCACTGCCCCAAAAGCCCGGTAATGTTCTCATGTTTTGGTAGGGGGTGGTGGCGTTGCCCGCGTCATAAACAAACATTAAGGTATTGTTATCTTCATCCAGCGAGGCACCGGTGATTTGGCCTAAGTTGTTGATGCTATTTGCCCAAGACTCTGCCCCCCCTAAGGTGCCGAGCGTATGCAATGTGCCGGAAACTTCTTCGTAATGAAACATCCGGCGCAGGCCATCAATCAGCTGTGTGCCGACAACATCGCTGTGGTCATTGATGTCATTGGCGTGAATAATTTGGTTGAAGTCGCTAAAGCTATTGAGTGCCTGACCTTGTTGCCATAACTGAGCGATATCGGGTGTGGCGTTAAGATAGCCGCTGACGGTTCCTAATTGATTGATGGCCGTGGCGGAGGCATCGTTCTCGAGTATGGTTAAGCCGTTACTGTCGTAGACAAACGCTTGAGGCGGGTTGCCGGTGCCGCTGACGTCCTCGACAATACCGACGACCACGCCGTTGTTGCTGATGCCGGTTGGTTTGGCTCCCACTCCCAGGTCAGTTAGTACGTATTCTGCGAAGCTGGTGGCGGGCAAGAGTGAGCAGGAGAGAAATAGCCCGGTCATTACTTGGCGACAAGTACGCTTGAGACAGCTCGACACGTTAAAAAACTCCTACACTTGCGAATTATTATTAGTTGGGCAACGTTACATCTATCGAGTTCAGTGATGGGCTAAAAACCCACCAACTTAGCTGGAATTGTGCCAGGGCCTTAGGCTGGGTGGAAGCCTTTCCACCCAGTAGGCACGTATTTATAAATGTTTAGCCGCAATATCTCGTAGACTTGGGACCGATAACTTAGCCTCATCCGCTAAACTGAGTGCGCGTCGCAAGCGCACGGGGGCAGAGCGCCCCATGCAGTTGTGTTGTGGATCACCGTCAAAGGCTTCGAGCATGCCGGCGATGAGTCGCTCGCGCTCAACTTTATGACCAACGAGGTATTCCTGAATGTCCATGACATCACTGGCTACGGCTTGGGCCAGGCTTTGGTGATCGCGCCATAGCTCGGCAACATTACCGCCAGTGCGCAGGCCAGCAATATTGGTGGTCAGGATGTAGACATTTTTACGCACCAGCTCGTAGGCCATATCAGCCTCTGTCGGGACGGCATGGCTAGGTATGTCGACTTTCGCCAGTGCCGTTTCAATTATTTTCGAATGCTCCCCATAAATCGGCGAGGAAATTAGCACCTTAGCCTCTTGGCCTTTTTTCTTCTCAAACCATACCGAAATCACGGTGGGGTGATCGAGCTCAACGGCTTGCCAGTCACGAGGCAATAATTCATTTTGAAGCAGCACCAAACGATTGCGCCAGGCCAGAGGAATTTCCGCCAAGACTTGATGAATGTCTGATTCGCCCACGCTGATAACGACCAGCTCAGGCTCCGGTATCTTGGCGGCGGCGTTTTCTACACTCATATCGCGTGTGACGGGGTAAACGGGGTAGCCGCTACGAAGCAGGCCTCGGGCAAACACACCGGCCATTTCGCCAATGCCGACCATCATCACTGGGTTATGCATCATTGTTCCTGTCTCGTCGTTCAAATTATATGGTGTCGATTATACCCGCCCCAGCGCCGGAGTTCATTCCGCAAAGAACCTTATTTTGCAATTTCGTCCCGATAACCGGGCTGCCAGAGTATTTCATGGCCGAGTGCAGCACGAGTCAGTACGCGACTAATGACAAATAATAAATCTGATAGTCGATTAAGGTAACGTAATAATTGCGTATTCTGTGCCTCTTGCCGGTGCAGGCTGGTGACACGGCGCTCGGCTCGGCGGCAGACGGCGCGTGCGATTTGGCAATTGGCAGAGGCCGGATTACCGCCGGGTAGGATAAAGTCTTTAAGCGGTGGCAGGGTTTCGTTAAGCGCATCAAGCCATTGCTCTAGCTCACTGACGTAGCGCTCATGAATTAAGGTATAGCCGGGCATGCACAATTCGCCACCGAGATCGAACAGTTGGTGTTGCACGCGGGTAAGCCCTGAGTGAATCGGGGTGGGAATGTCTTGGGCGAGTACCGCACCAATAAAGCTATTAAGCTCATCGACGCTGCCAATGGCCTCAATGCGAGGGCTGTCTTTGTCGATGCGCTCGCCATCACCTAAGCCCGTTGTGCCACCATCACCTGTGCGGGTGTAAATTTTAGAAAGTCTATTTCCCATGATGTGTCCTATGCTTAAAATAATCGACTAAGAAGCATTAAAATAGTTAGCTAATAAGCCGGGAATTTGAAATAATTTCAACCTGTTATACCGTGATTCGGGCACAAATAAAAACTGTAAAATTATAATGATAAAAACTTTGGTATTAGGCGGCATGCGTGCGGGCAAAAGCGCCATGGCTCAGCACTTGGCTGAGCAGCGCAGTGAGTCTGTTATCTATCTCGCGACCGCAACGCCAGGCGATGCTGAAATGGCGCAGCGCATCGCACGTCATCAACAAGATCGGCCGTCGCACTGGCGCTTGATCGAAGAGCCAATTGAATTGGCCAAACGCTTAAAAGCCAACGATCAAGCAGGTCAGGTGATTTTGGTGGATTGTTTAACCTTGTGGTTAACCAACCTACTGATGCTGGCGGATGACAATACATTGGCCGCTCAGCAGCAGGCCTTATTAGATACTGTATCGACGCTTGAAGGGGAGCTGATACTTGTGAGTAATGAAATAAATATGGGGGTCGTGCCCATGGATGCGCTAAGTCGGCGTTTTTGTGATGAGGCTGGGCGACTGCATCAAGCGCTGGCTCAACAATGTGATGAAGTCATGCTCATGGTGGCCGGTTTGCCCATTAAGGCAAAGGGGTGACGCATGGAATTGACGATTGATATCTTGCGTCATGGCGAAGCGGAGGGCGGCGTGTGTTACCGAGGGCGCCAAGACGATCCGCTGTCATCCTTAGGTTTTAAACAAATGCGAGCCGTGGTGCCCGCACTAGTACCCTGGGATAGAATCATTAGCTCACCGCTGCAGCGTTGCCAAGCCTTTGCTAATGAGTTGGCGCAGGCAAAGGGGCTGCCGCTGGAGTTGGACTCCGCTTGGCAAGAAATCTATTTCGGCGATTGGGAGGGGCTAACGGCAGATGAAATTCAAGCCCAAGACCCATTGGCTTTACAGCGATATTATGATGACCCTGTTCTCAATACACCGCCAGGGGCAGAGAGTTTATTAAACTTCCAAGCCAGGATTTCTCAAGCGTGGCAGGCGTTGATTCGTGATGCAGGAGATGAATCTCTGTTGTTGGTCTGCCATGGCGGGGTGCTGCGCATTTTGCTGCAGCAAGTGATGCAATTTCCTCAATCAGCCTTATTCCGCCTGCAAGTGCCTCATGCGTGTCTGAGTCGTATTCGGGTGGAACGGTACGATGGCGAGATTCACCCCAGCGTCGTTTTTCATGCAGGAGCGTTGAAATGAATCATTTTTGGTTGGCCATGCAGTTTATGACTCGAATTCCCGTGCCACCCATCGAGGATTTTAGTAGCCAGTCTATGGGCCGATCTGTTCTGTGGTACCCCGCCGTTGGGCTTGTTATTGGGTTGATTTTATTGGTCTCGGCAGCCCTTGGCTCGGTTATTTCCACCGGTTTTGCCGCAGCGCTGGTACTGCTTGCCTGGGTGGCGGTGACCGGGGCTTTGCATTTAGATGGTTTGGCGGACACGGCTGATGCTTGGGTGGGGGGGCATGGAGATCGGAGTAAAACGCTGGCGATTATGAAAGATCCTCATCTTGGCCCAGTGGGCGGCAGTGCGTTGATCGTCACTCTAGTCTTGAAATTTACCCTGGTGAATGCCTTGTTAGAGGCCAACGAATGGTGGATTTTGTTGCTGGTGCCGATGCTGGCCCGCGGCTTTTTGTTGCTCTTGTTTTTGAAACTGCCCTATGTCCGAGCCGACGGTATCGGCGCAGGACAAGCTCAATATTTGCCTCAGCCTGAGGTGAAGTGGCTGTTAGTGCTGGGGAGCTTAACGCTGGGTGTCTTCCTGGGCTGGTTGGCTGTGTGGCTATTGTTGGGGCTCTATGGGTTTTATTCCCTCTATCGACGCATCATGCTGAAGCGTTTGGGCGGCATGACGGGAGACACCGCAGGTGCAGCCGTTGAGGTCGTGGAAGTCTGGCTAATGTTGTTAGTTTTATGGGTAGTTTAGCGCGATGAAGTGGTTAAGTGCTGTGCTAGTTTTGGTTGGCTGTGTTTGGGTTTCTGGTGCTCAGGCGGCCATTAGTGTGACCGACAATACCGGCCAAACCGTCACGCTCACGCAGCCCGCGCAACGGATTATTAGTCTCGCGCCCTCGGTCACGGAAGTTCTGTTTGCCGTGGGTGCAGGTGCGCAGCTGGTGGGGGCAGTCGATTACAGTGACTACCCGTCAGAGGCCAAGCTAGTGCCCCGAGTGGGAGCCCATAATGCGCTTGACCCAGAAGCTTTGTTGGCGCTGAAGCCCGATTTAATTGTCGGCTGGGCTAGCGGAAACTCTCGTCAACTGTTAGAAACCCTGCTGCGTTTAGGTGTGCCCCTGTATTTGACCGAATCAAAACAATTGAATCAAATCGCTAGTAATTTGGAAGACCTTGGTCAGCTCTCGGGTCACGTCGAGCAAGGTCGGGCAGAGGCTAAAAAGTTTCGAGATAGCTTGGCAGCGCTCAAGGCGCAGTATGCCTCCCGAGCACCTGTCTCAGTCTATTACCAAATTTGGGATCGGCCGCTAATGACCATTAACGGCGAGCAAGTCATCAGCGAAGTGATTAGGCTATGCGGTGGTACTAACGTGTTTGCTGATTTGGAAGGTTTAGCCCCTCAAGTGGATATTGAAGGTGTTTTGCTTCGCAACCCCGAGGCGATCATTGCATCAAGCAGTAAAGCCCAAGCTCAGCGATGGCGGCAAAACTGGCAGCAGTGGTCGATGCTGAGCGCGGTAAAAATGAACAATATCTTTGCTGTTGAGCCCGATTTATTACATCGTTCAGGTCCTCGGGTTAGCCTGGGGGCAGCTCAGCTTTGTGAATATTTGCAAACCGCCAGGGAGCGGCGTCTTGAATCGCCTTAGCATTCTTTCGTTTTGGTCGATAACTCTAGCAGTTTGTTGATACTTCACAGCACTTGCGATGCCAGTCGGAGACGGCCGCTAAAATGCGGTGTCTGGTGAGCATGGGCAAGCGCATTTATTTACGGACGAAAAGGAAAAGGCTGGATGGTGAACGAAACCAGTAACGCGAAAAACTGGAAGTACAAATACCTAGAAGCGCTGGATGAGCAAGAAAAACGCGAACAATCCTGGCAACAAGAGGAGCAAACGTATCGACACGGACTTGGTCGTTTAGCGCTGATTTCTCAAGGGGCTGATACGGTGCTGGATCGTCGCCTCACCGCGCTGCGTAAAGCCCTGCAAAAAGACCTGAAAGTCAGTCAGATTGAATCCTTGCTGGATGAAATTAGTGAGCGAGTTAAAATTCTCGACGATGTTGCTGAAAGCTCTGGTATTTCAAATCCCCTTGATGTGTTGAGTCGTTTGTTAGAGGCCATCAACGTTCCCAAAGTCTATAAAACCTCGGTACGTAAATTACAAAAACGATTGGCGAGTTCTAGCGCTGGCGTGGATGTCACTGTCTTGTTGGCGGATGTTGTTGGTGTGCTCAATCTGGCGCTAATGCCAGAGCTTGTGGATACCGACAATGAGAGCTTTTTTGGAAAGCTTTTTGGCAATAAAAATAAGGCCTCAGCGACGTTGACTGGCGAGCCAATGGGCCAAGGGGAAGGCTTACCTGCATTTGCCGGCATGAGTTACGAGGAAAATGAGCGCTTATTGAATCAGGTATTTACTGACGTTCTTGAGGGCTTGCCTTGCCCGCCTGAATTTTCTTCGCGTGTTCAAGAGCTTAAAGAAGCCCTGACGCAAAACATTGATGTTGCGTTAATTAAATACTTAACCAAAGGTGTTGTCAGTTTGGTGGTCGATATGCGCCGCGCATTAATGCAGGAAAAGGGCGAATTGGAAGATTTTCTGCAACAGCTTACGGATCGATTAAATGATTTAACTGCCATGCTAGATGGGGCAGAGACGCATCGTAAAGCGTCACTTGAAAGTAGTCGCCATTTGGACGCGATGGTTAATGCCCAAGTCAGTGATATTGAAGAGGCCGTTAATACCTCGACAGAGTTGGGCCAGTTAAAAACCAATATTCAAGGCAGTTTGGACAGTATTCGTCGCCATTTTTCTGAGCAGCGCGATCAGGAAGATAGTCGTCAGGCGGAGATGGAAGAGCAAATGGCCGGTATGACCGAGCGTCTGCAGGCGATGGAAAGTGAGACGGAAACTTTAAAAAAACGCATCACCTTAGAACGTCAGCAAGCGATGACCGACCCGCTAACAGGGGCTCCTAATCGCCTGGCGTACGAAAAAAACATGGCGCAAGAGTTTGCCCGCTGGCAGCGTTATAAACATGATCTTAGTCTGATGGTATTGGATATCGATTTCTTCAAAAAAGTAAACGATACCTTTGGCCATCAAGCGGGTGATCGAGCACTTAAAGCTATTGTGAACGCATTGAAACAGCATGTGCGGACAGCTGATTTTATGGCTCGCATTGGTGGCGAGGAGTTTGTCTTAGTGATGCCCGAGACCTCTTTGGAAGGCGGGGCCGTTGTTGCCGAAAAAATTCGCCGCGGCATTGAGGCTAGTGAGTTTGTTTATAAGGGCCAACCGGTGGCAATTACGGTTTCGGGCGGGGTTGCTCAGTTTCGCGAGGGGGATAGCCCTGATGAAGTGTATGTGCGGGCAGACAAGGCGTTGTATCGAGCAAAAGCGGCAGGCCGAAATCAGTTTCAACTCGAAAAATAGTGTGAGCACTGGGCGGAGCCTAGTTACTAGGCCCCGCGGTACTTTATCCGCGATCCAAATATTGCAGCTTATCTGCTACCCCATCCCATTCTTTGGCATCCGCTAGTGGTTCTTTTTGTTCCGCGATCACCGGCCATTTTTCACTTAGCTCGACATTGAGGGCGATGAAATGCTCTTGATCTTCCGGCACCTCATCCTCGGCAAAAATAGCACCGGCTGGGCATTCGGGCTCGCACAACGAGCAGTCGATACATTCTTCGGGGTCGATGACTAAAAAATTAGGCCCTTCGTGAAAACAATCAACGGGACAGACATCAACGCAATCAGTGTATTTACACTTGATGCAGTTATCGCCAACGATGTAAGTCATGGTGTATCTCCTTAGAAAATTCGCCAGGCCTTGTGTACCGACAAAGCCAATGGCGCAAATTATAACTGTCTATTGAGTGAAATAAACGTTGTTGTCATCAAGGTTAGCTATTTTTGTAACTGCTTTAAGTCAAATAGCGCATCCAGGGCTTGGCGCGGTGTCATGTCGTTGGGATCAAGTAGGGCGAGTTTGTCCAGCGCTGGGCTGCTGGGCGGTGCATCGAATAATCCCATTTGTGGAATGGCTTGCGCCGGGGCCACCGGGCTAGTTTTTTTATTTGTATTGGATTTGATTGCGGGCGCAGCAGGGCGACTAATCGCTTCACTTTCGAGCTGAGCCAAACGCTCACGCGCGACTTGAATAACGGATTTTGGCACCCCGGCCAATGCCGCTACTTGCAGGCCATAGCTTTGATTAGCCGGCCCTTGTTTGACCGAATGTAGGAACACGATGCTGTCACCATGCTCGATGGCATCGAGATGTACATTGGCGACGTTGCTGTATTGCTCGGGCAAACAGGTCAGCTCAAAATAATGGGTGGCAAATAAGGTGAAGGGTTTGGCTGAGGTAGTCATGTGTTCAGCACAAGCCCAGGCCAGCGATAGGCCATCAAAGGTGCTAGTGCCACGACCAATCTCATCCATTAACACCAAACTTTGTGCCGTGGCATTGTGCAAAATATTGGCGGTTTCGGTCATCTCTACCATGAACGTAGAGCGGCCACCGGCCAAATCATCAGAGGCGCCGATGCGGGTAAAGATACGATCAATCGGACCAATCACGGCCTTGGTCGCGGGTACAAAGCTCCCCACATGGGCGAGCAAAGTAATCAACGCTGTTTGGCGCATGTAGGTCGATTTACCCCCCATGTTCGGGCCGGTGATAATCAACATGCGTTGCTCGTGGCTGAAGCTCACATCATTGGGGACAAAAGGTGTGTCGAGGTTTTGTTCGACTACAGGGTGACGGCCCGCTTCGATTTGGAGGCAGGGGTAGTCCACTAACTCAGGTGAGGATAAATTCAAGGCATCAGCGCGTTCGGCTAAGTTGTTAAGTACATCGAGTTCGGCCAGGGCAAAGGCACAAAGTTGTAGCTCACCCAGCTTGGGTAGCAGTAAATCGAGCAAGCCATCGTAGAGTGATTTTTCACGAGCCAAAGCACGCTCACGGGCGCTTAGTGCCTTGTCTTCAAACTCTTTAAGTTCGGGGGTGATGTAGCGCTCGGCCCCTTTGAGGGTTTGACGACGCACATAATCAGCCGGCACGTTGGTGCTTTGCAGTTTACTGATTTCAATGTAATAACCGTGGACGCGATTATAGCTAACTTTAAGTGTACTAATGCCTGTACGCTCACGCTCGCGGGTTTCTAAATCGATTAAAAATTGACCGGCGTTTTCGCTGAGATTACGCAGCTCATCCAGCTCCTTGTCATAACCAGGCGCGATCACGCCGCCATCACGAATCACCACGGGCGGATTTTCAATCACCGCACTTTGTAGCAAGGCACAGGTGTCGGGATGTTCACCAATACATTCGTGAATATCGCTCACCATGGGTGAGTCGATGCTTTTAATTTGACCTTGGAGCTGGGGCAATAAAGCCAAGGTGTCGCGTAGTTGAGCCAAGTCGCGCGGGCGGGCACTTTTTAGACCGACTCGAGCCAGAATGCGTTCGATATCAGAGATGGCGCGTAGCTCTTGGTGGATTGCCTCGTAGTGTTGATTTTCCAGCAGTGTGCCAATGGCGTGTTGGCGCAGTTGCAGCACATTACGATCACGTAGCGGGCGATTAATCCAGCGGCGTAGCAAACGGCCACCCATGGGATTGGCGGTGCGATCCATTACTTCGAGTAGGGTGTTGTCACGGCCGCCGCTCATGTTGATTTCGAGCTCTAAATTTCGGCGACTGGCGGCATCCATAATCACGGCATCTTCACGTCGCTCGACGCGAATCCCTTGAATATGCGGCAGCGCAGCGCGTTGAGTATCTCGGGCGTATTGCAGCAAGCAACCCGCGGCGCAGATGGCGGTGTATTGGTCTTCACAACCAAAACCTTGCAGGTCATGCACACCGAGTTGTTGGGTGATGACTTGGGTGGCTGTCTGTAGCTCAAAATACCAAGGTGGCTGGCGTTTGATCGGGTAGTGTTCTTCCAGCTCCCGCAACTCGCCAATCTCTTCATTGGCCAATAATTCTGCGGGGCGCAGGCGTTCTAACTCATCGCAGAGATTGTCGTAGCTGTTAACTTCCATCACCGAAAATCGACCGCTGGTGATGTCGAGCGTGGCGATGCCCCACGTATCATCAACCCGCTGTAGGGCGGCGAGTAGATTATCCTGTCGATCATTAAGTAACGCCGCATCGGTGACGGTGCCGGGGGTGAGAATGCGCATCACTTTGCGCTCAACTGGGCCCTTCGAGGTTGCCGGATCACCTACCTGCTCACACAAAGCGACAGACTCGCCTTGTTTAACCAACTTGGCTAGATAACCCTCGACCGAATGATAAGGAATGCCGGCCATTGGAATTGGCTCACCGCCCGATTTACCGCGCGCGGTAAGTGTGATGTCCAACAAACGCGATGCTTTACGCGCATCATCATGAAACAACTCATAAAAATCCCCCATGCGATAAAAAACCAGCATGTCAGGGTGCTCAGCTTTGATGCGTAAATATTGCTGCATCATGGGTGTGTGAGCAGGTTTGGCGGCGGACTTTTTCTTATTAGCTACGGTCGTCATGATCAGCTTGGTTTAGTCTACGAAAAGCCGGCCATTGTAGCGCATCTAGCGCGCTTAATCTTGCGCCTTAGTCCGTGTTATTGATCAGACCATACCGCAAATTCATTGCCACTCGGGTCACCAAAGTGAAAACGTCGCCCGCCAGGAAAAGCAAAAATAGCTTTGATCAGCGTGCCGCCCGCCTGTTTGATTTTCTCTTGAGTCTGCTCCAGCGAGTTACTGTAAAACACCACCAGCGCCGCGCCGTTTTCGGTGGAGGAGCATTGCTCAGATAAAAAGAAGCCACCATCTAAACCAGTGTCGTTTTTTGAAAACGCCACGTACTCCGGCCCGTAATCAACAAATTTCCAGCCAAATACCTTGCTGAAAAAAAGTTTGGTCGCTGCCAAATCCTGCGAGGGAAGCTCGATGTAGTTTATTTTTTCATGTTGATTCATGACGTGTCCTTTTCGCTGAGTCAGTCAAAATAAGTATTTGTCGAAGAATTTAGAAAATATCGACATTTTCCATTGATATGTCGATCTCATCGACATATGATCTTAATATGTCGAAATATTAAGAAAGTATAAACATATGACAGTATTCGATCCGGCCCAGCCCTATAACCATTTACCCCCTTTGCCACCCAAACACGAGGTGGAAGATAAGGTCATTCTTAAAAAATGTGTCACTGCCAGTGCTGCTTTGGCTGAGATGAAACAGGCTGGGTTGCTTATTCCCAATCAGGCCGTGCTCATTAATACACTACCATTGCTGGAAGCGAGAGACAGCTCTGAGATTGAAAACATCGTCACCACGACTGATCGACTTTTCCAGTTTGCCGAACAACATGAACAGCAGGCCGATCCCGCTACCAAAGAGACTCTACGTTATCGCACGGCCCTGTATGATGGTTATCAATCCTTGGCCAAACGCCCCTTATGCACGGCCACAGTAGTCGATGTGTGCAGCACCATCAAGGCGGTCGATATGAACATCCGTCGTGTACCCGGTACCGCGCTCATGAATGAAACCAGCGGCCAAACCATTTACACCCCACCACAAGGCGAGGCGCAGTTACGCGAACTGATGGCCAACTGGGAACAGTATATCCACAATTATGACGACATCGAGCCCCTAGTGCGTTTGGCCATCACCCACTACCAGTTTGAAGCCATCCACCCCTTTACCGATGGCAATGGCCGTACTGGGCGCATACTCAATATTCTATTTCTAATTGAACAGAACTTGTTGGATCTGCCCATACTCTATTTGAGTCGCTACATCATCCAGCACAAAGCCGCCTACTATCAGCACCTATTAGAAGTCACTACTGATAATCAGTGGCAACCGTGGATACTCTTCATGCTTGATGCGGTAGAACAAACCGCCACTTGGACGCGCCACAAAATCATCGCCATGCGCAACCTTATCGATCACACTGCGGACTATGTGCGAGAGCAACTG